>Ga0307290_10000025_pt1 | contig 53500 bp, 46 predicted proteins | sample ER_DNA_144_FD_194472 | JGI IMG/M metagenome (GOLD analysis project Ga0307290, IMG submission 194472) | Bulk soil microbial communities from the East River watershed near Crested Butte, Colorado, United States - ER_DNA_144 | ecosystem: Environmental > Terrestrial > Soil > Floodplain | place... | reverse complement strand
CTCTGCGGATCCTGCGCGAGCTGCGCGGAGAGCGCGCGGATGTCGTCAGCCATGGCTGAACACCCGGGCGGCCTCGCGCGCGCGCTGCACGTCGGCCCGCTGCGCCTCTTCCTCGGGGCTGCGCGCGAGGCGCTCCCAGTCGTCCCAGCTGGCGACCGCTTCAGCGAACCGACCCATCGCTACGAGCGCAAAGCCCAGCTGGCGATGCGCCGCGGCGAGGTTGGGATCGAGCCGCAGGGCGCGCCGCAACTCCTCGGCGGCGGCCGAGGCGTGCCCCTGCGCGAGGTGAATGCGTCCGAGCAAGAGGTGAATGATCGGGTCGTGCGGCTGCATGCTGCCCGCCTGCTCGGCTGCGGCGCGAGCGGCATCGAGATCCTTGGCCTGGAGCGCCCGTTCGGCCTTCGCGACCATCTCGGGCAGGTCACTCGCGCCACTGGGGCGGCCACGCTTTGCCATCCCGGGATCCATGAGCACGATCACGCCGGCACTCTCGAGACCGAACAACGTCTTGGCGACCTCGAAGTCCGAACGTCCGAGCTCCGTCGCGAGCCCACGGATGGATCGTTGGCCGTCGATGAGCGCCAGGACTTCCCATTCCGGCGGCAGGAGGTCGAGCTCACCGCCGCCGCCTTCGGGTGGCGGCGCGAGCGACGGCACGACGCCGACGTGGGGGATCCGGTTTTCGATGCGCGACCACTCATCGATGCGGCGCGCGCCTTCCATCAACAGCGCCTCCACCGGGATCCGGACGGTCACCTCGGTCGGGACTTTGCTCTCGGTTTCTTCGGTGAACGAGAAGTAGCCTTCGTTCCAGCTCATGACCTCGAAGACGACTTCCTCGATCTGGAAGCGGATCTGGCGCTCGACCTCGCGCTGCGTGATCACGCCGAGCGACACGAGGATCTCGCCGAGCCGGCGCTTGTCCCCCTGCCGCGTCTGCATGTCGCGTGCGCGCTCGAGATCGGCTTCCGTGATCTTGCCGGTGCGCAGCAGCAGTGCACCGAGCGGATGGGGATTGCTGCGGATCTCGGCGGATACGACGACGCCGTTGTCGAAGTAAATCTTGCCTTCGTTGTGCCGCAGCTCCGAGGTGACGCGCAGCGCGCCCGTCTTCCGGCTCAAGTCGAGGAGCTGGAAGACGTCGTGGATGCCAAGCTCGCGTAGCGGTCCCTCGATAGGCATGGGTTAGGCCGCGTCCGACGTGGAGAAGATGCGCTGCAGATCGACCGCCGTGCGCGCATGCATGCGAGCCCGTTGCGCGAACGGTCCGCCCGGATCGATGCGGGTGACGCGCTCCCAGGCGTCCACGGCCTCGCTGTAGCGCTGCACCCGCGCGAGCGTCGCGCCCAGATAGAACAGCGCGCCGGTGTGCTGGGGATCGAATTTGAGGGCGCGCCGGAACGCCTCCAGCGCTTCGGCGTCGCGCTTGTCGTCGAGCAGCGCGCGGCCGAGCAGCAGGAGGGCGTCCATGTCGTACGGATCCTGTTCCAGCATGTCGGCGAGCCGCACGACGGCGGCGCGCACACTGCCGGAGCGCCGCAGCAGGTCGGCGAGCGCGAGTGATGCCTCGTGGAACGTGGGCAACGCCTCGAGCGCCGCCTCATACGCGTGCTGCGCGTCCGCCCACTCTTCGTCCTGCTCGTGAAGGCGTCCAAGGTCGAGCCAGACTTGCACGAAGCCGCCGTCGAGGTCGAGTGCCGACCGATAGGCCGAGCGTGCCCCCTGCCGGTCCCCGACTTTGAGTGCGATGTCGCCTTGCAGCTTGTGGAGATCGGCGCGTGCCGGCGCCCGGGTCTGGGCCTGCCGCAGCGCCGTCAGCGATCCCGCCGCATCGCCCGTCGCCGCGCGCGCTTTCGCCGCGGCGACCAGGATCTCGACGTCTTCGGGCGTTCTCGCGACAAGCGCTTCAGCGAGTGGCAATGCTTCCGCCGAGCGGTGTATGGCGAGCAGGCTCTTCACTTCGCCCAGCGCGGCGGCGGAATTCGCCGCATCGAGCGTCCGCGCCTCGCGATAGCGCTCGAGCGCCTCGCCGTGCAGGCCGCGGCGCGCGTAGATGTCGCCCAGGAGCGTGGCCGCGAGGCCGGGATCGGCACCGCGCTGCACCGCCCGCGTGGCTTCTGCGACCGCTAGGTCCATCATCCCCTTGCTCTCGTAGTCGCGCGCCAGGGCGAGCGGATCCTCGACTTTTTTCGCGAGGCCTGGCGTGGGCTGAGGCGCGGCGGGGGGCTCCAGCTCCTGGAAGATGTTGTCCAGCAGGCGCTGATCGAACGCGAACTCGGCGCCGAGGGTTTCGGCGGCGACGTCGGCCGAAATCTCGGGCACGATGCCGATCGACACGGTCTCGTACTGCAAATCGATCGCGAGCGCGAACTTCTGCGACACGTAGTAGGGATCGAGCTCGAGCGCGCGTTTCGTAGCCCGCAGCGCGCCGTCGTAGTCGCCCAGGTTCGAGAGCGTGAAGCTCAGGTTGTAATGGGCGCCGGCGTTCTGCGGATCCGCCTCGACGGCGCGCACGAACGCATTGCGCGCATCGGGAAAGCGTTTCAGCTCCACCAGCACCAGCCCGACGCCGTTCCAGGCCGGCGCCGACGTGGGCTGGCCGGCAAGCACCTGCCGATAGGCTTCGAGGGCGAGCTGGAAGCGACGCAGATGGGTCAACAGCAGCGCGAGGTTGAGCCGCGCGCTCACGAACTGCGACGAGAGCTGCAGCGCCTTCCGAAACCCGTCGATCGCATCCTCGGCGTCGCGCTGATGCGCGAGTACGACGCCGACGTTGTTCCACGCGAGCGCGTAGCGCGGATCAACCTCGGTCGCCTGGCGATATGAAGCCAGCGCGTCCGCGGTGCGGCCCGCCTGGTGCAACACGACGCCGCGCTCGTTCCACAGCTTGGGTGAATCGGGGACTTCGTGGATCAGTGACTCGTACAGCTCGAGCGCGTCCGGGAAGTCGCGTTTGAGCAGGTAGACTTCCGCCATCGCCTGGCGCACGAGCCGCCGGTCTTCGCCGCGCTCGATCGCGAGACGATACTCGCGCAGCGCCTCCGCGTAGTAGCCCTTTTGCCGGAACGCGAGCCCGAGATTGAAATGTGCGAGCTCGCTGCCCTCCGCCACTTCGGGCACCGGCTGCTCCCGCAGCCGGTGCTCGACCGACTGGCGCTCGGCGCGGTAGCGCTCCAGCGACAGGTTGGTCTGGGCACGCGCGAGCGGCGGGTTCAGCTGGATCGCCCGCTTGGAGGCGGCGCGCGCGTCCTGGTGACGGCCCATGTCCCCGAGCACGAACGCCATCAGATAATGCGCGTTGGCGTTGTCCGGATTGAGCGTCACCGCCCGCTCCAGCGCGGTCAGCGCCGGCTCGTTCAGGCCGCGATTGTAGTAGACCTCGCCCAGGTAAAAATGTACGACGCTGGAATCGGGCTCCTCCTCCACGGCGCGCAGGAACCAGTCGGTGGCCAGCTCGAGCCGCCCCCGGCTCTTCTCCGCAAGGCCGAGCTGGATCATCGCCGCCACATCCCTGGATCTATGGGCGAGCAGCTCCTCGAATTCCGCGACCGCTTCGTCGAAGGCGCCGAGGATCGCGTACGTGCGGCCCAGCTCCCAGCGGGCGTCACGCTCGTCGGGCGCCTGCCGCAGCCGCTCCTGCAGCTCGGCCACGCGCCGGTCGTAAAAGCCGGTGTTGTGGTAGGCGATTTCGAGGTTGCGCTGCGCCACCTGCATCTTGGGGTCGAGCTCGAGCGCGCGCGTGAACTGCTCGATGGCCTCGGGGACGAGGCCCTTCTGATAGTAGAGGACGCCGAGATTGTTGTGCGCTCCCGCGTCCGACGGATCGATCCGGCGGGCGAAAGAGCGAAGGACGGCGAGATCGCGCTCCGAGACCGCCGGGGACGTCACGGATTATGTCAGGCGAATGGCGTCGAAGATCGCTTTGAGAGACGCCAGATCAGGCAGGAGCAGGAAGTGGCCGCGCAGCCCGTTCTGCGCATCGATGCTGAACTCCGTCTCGACGCAGAACACAAAATCCCGGTCGTGCCCGAAGTTCAGGTATGTCGTCGTGAGCACGGCGGCCGAGAGATCTACGACGAGGCTGGGAACGGAGGGCAGCAGCAGCATGCCCATGAACTCCGACAGCGCGTTCATGTAGGCGCCCGACAGGATGTTGCCGGCCTCCTTGATGCACGATTGCTCGATGGTCTCGAACGCCTGGGTCGTCCCGAGCGGGCGCTTGAGCAGCATGTCGCACAACTGCCGGCCGACGGGCTCGGGGAACATCAACAGGGTGCGGCCGGTGAGATCGCCGAGCATGTGCATGAGGACGGCGGCGACGACCTCTTGCGGGTCGCCGATCAACCCCGGCACCTCTTCCAGCCGCGCGATGTTGATCTCGGGCACCGAGATCATGATGCGGCGGTGCGTGAGCTGCGATAACGCGGTGGCGGCGTGACCCGCTCCGATGTTCGCAACCTCTCTCAGCGCGTCGAGCTGCAGCGCTTTCAGATCACGGACGTCTTCCATGCCCTCTCCCTAGACCAGTCCGGCGGAGTCGAGGATCAGTGCGGGCACGCCATCGCCCATGATGGTGGCGCCGCTGAACACCGGCAGCGTGCCGTGCGGTGCATCGAATCCCTTTACGACGATCTCCTGCTGGCTCAGCATTCCGTCCACCACAATTCCGGCGCGACGCTCTCCCATTTCCAGAACAATCACGGGGCGGCGAGGAGGCGCCGGGGCGCCGCCATTCGTTCCGAGGAGTTTTCTGAGGTCTACGAGTGGCACGACCCGGTCGCGCAACACAATCGCATCGCGGCCTTCCATCGTCGTCAACGGCACCGTCCCGAACTCGACGGTCTCGGCGACGTACGTGAGGGGCAGCGCGTAGCGCTCCTGCCCGACGGCCGCGATCAGCGCGCGCACGATCGCCAGAGTCACCGGCAGCCGCAGCACGAACGCGGTGCCCTTCCCCGGCTCGGTGCGGATCTCGATCGAGCCGCCGAGCGCGCGAATGCGCGTCATCGCGACGTCGATGCCGACGCCCCGTCCCGACACGCTCGTCACCGACTCCGCCGTCGAGAACCCGGGCCGCGCCAGCACGCGCAGCAGCTGATCGTCCGAGAGCGACTCGACGTGTGGGCCGACGACGCCTTCGCGCTTCGCCTTCTCGAGGATTTTCGTGCGATCGATCCCGCGGCCATCGTCCGAGATGCTGATCGCGACGCTGGAACGCTCGCGCACCGCGGACAGGACGATCTCGCCCTCCGGGTCCTTCTTGTGGCGTTTGCGCTCGGCGGGGGACTCGATGCCGTGATCGACCGCGTTGCGCAGGAGGTGCACGAGGGGATCGCCGAGCGCGTCGAGGATTTCGCGGTCGAGCTCGATTTCTTTTCCCTCGACCCGAAAGGACACTTGCTTGTCGAGGTGCCGCGCGACGTCGCGCACCAGCCGCGGGAAGCGGTCGAAGACCTGCCACACCGGCGTCATCCGCGCCAGGATGATTTCGTTTTGTAGATCGGCGGAAAGGCGCGAGATCTGGATCGCGACGTCGTCGATCTCCGGATCCTGTCCCACCCAGCGCGCCGCGACGTCGTTCAACCGGCCGCGCTCGGTCACGAGCTCGCCGATCAGATCCATGAGCGTGTCGAGGCGGCGCAGGTCGACGCGGATGTGGCGGCTGCGTCCGCCCCCCGCCACACTTTCGGCGGGACTGACCTGACTCTCATCGGTTCCGCCGCCGATTGTCACGCTTTCGACGTCGCCCACCGATCGGACGGCGGCCTCGATGTCGGCGGTGGGGCGGGCGGTCTCGAGCTCGCACACGAACCGGCCGTCGAAATCATCCGACTCGAACGCCGCGGCTGCGGGCTGCACGCGGTGCACCGTGCCCAGCGTCTGCAGTTTGCGAACGACGAGCATCGCGCGGCCGCCTTTCAGAGGCGCCTCGGGCCTTATCACGATCTCGATGAGGCGGGTGGCTCCGCTAGACGCCGCAGACGCCGCAGACGCCGCAGGTACACTCGGGGATTCAGGGGAGCCAGTCGGCTCCGACTCTCTGAAGTGCCGCGCGAGACCGCTGGGTTGCGCGGCGGGTTTCGCCTGCAGCGCCGCCCGATCGATTTCGGCGAGCACCGCGAGGTCGGCTTCGCGCTCGCGCCCCGCCACGGCGAGCCCGACCGCTTTCTCGAGCGCGTCGGTGGCGCGAAACAGCATCTGAATGATTTCGTCGGCTGGCGCCCGACCGCTGCGGCGCAGATGGTCGAGCAGATTCTCCATGCGGTGCGAGAGATCAGCGACGCGGCCGTACCCCATCGTCGCGGCCATGCCCTTGATCGTGTGGACCGCCCGGAACAGGCCGCCGACCGGCTCGGGCGAGGCGGGATTCCGCTCCCACTCGAGCAGCAGCTGATTGCAGGCGCTCAAGTGCTCCCGGCTCTCGGCCAGGAACAGCTCGGCGTACTGCGACAGATCCATCGCTACCCGAGCACGCGCTGGACGGCTTCGAGCACGCGCGACGGTTGGAACGGCTTCACCACGAAGTCCTTCGCGCCCGCCTGGATGGCCTCGACCACCAGCGCCTGCTGGCCCATGGCGCTACACATCAGGATCTTGGCATCGGGGTCTTGCTTGACGATCTCGCGGACGGCGTCGATGCCTCCCATGTCGGGCATCACGATGTCCATGGTGACCAGGTCCGGCTTGAGCTGCCGATACTTCTCGACGGCCTGCGTGCCGGTCTCCGCCTCGCCGACGACCTCGAATCCGGCCTGCGCCAGGATGTCGGTGATCATCGTGCGCATGAAGATGGCGTCGTCACAGACGAGAACCGTGTGGCTCACTGCGCGCTCCTTACGAAGGCAGAATCGGACCCAACAGCGCCGCGACGTCCAGAACGATGAACAGCTCACCATTACGCCGGCCGACCGCCCGCACCAGCGTCGGATCGACGCCGGGGAGACCCTTACGATCTTCCAGCGTGGTCTCGCCGACCGCCAGCATATCCATCACTTCGTCAACCGTAAAGCCAATCAGCTGCTTGCTCGTCCCCCCTCCCCCGCCCCCCCCCCCCCCCCCTGCCCCTCCTCCTTCGTGGCCCGCGTCGTCCCCCTTGCCCAATTCGAGGATGATCGTCGAGCCTGCGGGGCCTGCTTCTGGGGATGGGAGTGGAGAGGGAGGCGGGAGGCCCAGCGCACGCCACCCTTCTACGACCGTCACCAGCGTGCCGCGGACATTCACGAGCCCCGCCACGACCGGGGGCGCGCCCGGGATACGCGTCGTTGGGAGGCGCGGGAGAATCTCCCGCACTTGGTCCACGTCGGCCGCGCACGCCAGGGTTCCCACGCGGAACACGAGCAGTCGGGCTGAGACGAGGCTTCCTTCAGTCATCGGATGCGAAGAAGCCAAGATACTGCAAGGGGTTGCGCTGGGCAAGCAAATTTGCGTCGCCCGCCGCTTCCGCGAGCGCTGGACGCAAGTCGTCGGGCCATTCTGACGTCAGCGCCAGCGTGACACCGGTCACGGGATGGGTGAATGACAGCGCGGCGGCGTGCAACAGCTGGCGCGGCGCCAGCGTCTCGAGCCGCTCCGCTTCGCGGCGGGCCGATGGCGTCACGCGCCGGCTGCCGCCAAACGCGTATTCGCGGTCGCCGACGATCGGGCAGCCGATGTGCGCGAGGTGCACGCGGATCTGGTGCGTGCGGCCGGTGCCCAGCCGCACGCGTAGCAGGTCGGCGTGGGCGAAGCGCGCCACGCGGGCGGCGTGCGTCGTGGCGTGACGGCCCCCTTCCGCGACCGTCATGCGCTTGCGCTCTTTGGGATGCCGGGCGATGGGCGCTTCGATGTCCACCGGACTCTTGCGCAGATGGCCCCACACGAGCGCCGCGTACACGCGCTTGACGGCGCGCCGCTCGATCGCGCCGGCGAGTCGCCGGTGCGCGAGGTCGCTCTTCGCGACCACCAGCAAGCCGGACGTGTCGCGATCCAACCGGTGCACGATACCGGGTCGGCCTTCCGTCGATCCGCGCGAGAGCTCGGTCCCGCGGCCCACCAACACGTTCACCAGCGTGTCGTTCCAGTGGCCGGGACCGGGATGGACGACCAGGCCCGCCGGCTTGTCGAGCACCGCGAGATGCTCGTCCTCAAAAACAAAACTCAAAGAGGCATGGTGAGGCGTGTACGTGCGTGGGGGTGCTTCCTCGGGCAGCTCGACCGTTACTTCCGTCCCACGCTCGAGGACCGCCGAGGCGCGCAGGGGTTTGCCGCGCGCGGTGATCCGCTTGTCGGCGATGAGGCGTCCGGCTTGTGTGCGTGAGAGGGCGAGCTGGTCGGCGAGGAATTTGTCTAGACGTTCAGACTGCACAACCACACAAAACGTGAGGATCAAGGCTCGGCCGCCCGCGCCTCCTTCGCCCGTTGCTGCGCGCGGCCTTCCTGCCACAGCGAGAGTCCGAGTGCGATCGCGCCGATCGTGATTGCGGAATCGGCGACGTTGAACGTCGGCCAGCGCCACGCGCCGATGCCGACGTCCACGAAGTCGACGACGCCCTGCGCGCTGCGAATCCGGTCGATCAGGTTGCCGACGGCGCCGCCGCAGACCAGCGCCAACGCGATCAGCCGGAAGCGGTCACCGGGCCGCGTCCCGCGCACCAGCGAGGCGAGCACGAACAGCGCCACGATCGCGAGACCGAGAAAGATCCAGCGGGAGTTTTCGCCCACGTGCAGGCCGAACGCCGCGCCTTCGTTGTACACGAGACGGAATTGCACCACGTCGCCGATGACCCGGAGCGGCAGCCGCCGCGCCAGGAACGACTCCGCGATCAGTTTGGTGACGAAATCGGAAACGACGACCGCGGTCGCCGTTCCCCAGAACAGCCGGCGCTCAGCGGCGTTTACCATCTTCCTCTTTGGCCTTGCACTTGATGCACAGACGGGCGTGCGGGAGCGCATCGAGACGGTCGAACCCGATCGCTTCCCCACACTGCTCGCAGCGGCCGAAGCGCTCGGGCGCGCTGTACAGCCGCCGCAGCGCCTCGTTCACGTGCCAGAGGTAGCGGCCTTCCTGCGACGCGAACAGGAACTGCTTTTCCCGCTCCATCGCGTCGGTGCCCTGATCGGCCATGTGGAAGGAGTAGCTCGAGAGGTCGCCGTCCGACGCCTGGAGGCTCGAGTTGAACGACTCGCCGTAATGGCCCAGCTCTTTGATGACGCGGGCGCGCTCCTCGAGCAGTCGCTTCTCGAGATGCGTCAGCTGCTTTTTATTGAGACCACTCTTGTTGAGGCCACCGCTCTTGGCCTTCACCTTCGTGGACTTCGTCGGCATTATCTGGTTCCGCCCTTTCTTCCGTCGTGACGCCGGAGCGCAATCGTAACCCGGCGCCCCTCGATGTCTACTTCCCGCTGCAAGTCGGGTTCGTCGAGCACCGGGCCCGCGCCGCCCAACACCATGCGGCGCGCGAGTGTTTCACCTTCGACAAACCCCGAAAACGCGCGCGTCGCGGCCACCACGTCCTCGGCGCCGGCGATGCTCAACTCGATGCGCGTCGTGTATTCGTATCCCGCCTCCTTGCGGAGGCGCTGCACGCGATTCACCACCTCGCGCGCCAAGCCTTCCTGCACCAGATCGTCGCTCAACGCCGGATCCAGCGCGACGACGTACGGCCCATCGGCCTGGACGAGCCACTCGCTCGCGACTTCGCGCGTCACCGTCACGTCTTCCGGCTGGTACTCAAACTCGCCGTGCCGCACCGTCCCGCCCTGCTCCAGCGTCTGCAGCTCCGCCCCGCTCAACTCGGCGACGGCGGCGGCGGCCCGCGGTGTGTCCTTCCCGTACCGCTTGCCGAGCGTCCGAAAATTCGCTTTGCCGCCCAGCCGGACCAGATCGTGGTCCGAAGCGACGACTTGAACCGCTTTTACGTTGACTTCGGCAGCCAGAATATCTAACAGGTCTGACAAGGCCGGGCCCTGGGCGGCCGCCGGAACGGCCACCTGCATGCGGGCCAGCGGCTGGCGGACCCGCAGGTTACGCGATTCCCGTGCTGCCCGGGCCAGCGAGGCGAGGCGCCGGATGGTGGTCATCGCCGCCAGCAGCTCCGGCTCCCGGTGGCCCCGGTCCGCGGGGAACGGGGCCAGGTGGACGGAAGCCCCCGTCAGGGCCCGGTGGATCCAGTCGGAGAAGAAGGGGGCCGCCGGGGCGAGCATCCGGACCGCGGCGACCAGCGCTTCGTGCAGCGTTTCCAGCGCGACGGGATCGGTCGCCCGGTCGGGTGCCCAGAAGCGCGGCCGGTTGCGGCGGATGTACCAGCGCGACAGATCCTCCCCCACGAAATCCATGATGGCCCGGACGCCGGCCGTGGCGTCGTACGCAGACCACGCGTGCCGCACGCTATCGACCACTTCATCGAGCCGGGCGAGCAGCCAGCGATCCGCCGCCGGCCGCTGGCTCGGCGGTGTGGCGTTTGCCTCGGCGGGCGGATTCCAGTCCTGGGCGTAGCGGCGGAAGAAGTCGTACGTCGAGCGCAGCGTGTTCAGGAATCCGCCCGACACCTCGGGGATCTGTTTCTCATCGAACCGCTTGGGCAGCCAGACCTGGCTCTGCCCCAGCAGGTAGAGACGCACCGCATCCGCGCCGTGCTCGCCGATCACCTTCCACGGATCGACCACGTTGCCGCGACTCTTCGACATCTTCTGCCCGTGCACGTCGAGCACGTGCTCGTTCACGATCACGTGCTTGTAGACGAGCGCGTCGAACGCCGTGACACCGATGGCGAGGAGCGAATAGAACCAGCCGCGCGTCTGATCGACGCCTTCGCAGATGTAGTCGGCTGGAAAGTGCGCTTTGAAGTCGGCCTGATGGTCGAACGGGTAGTGCCACTGCGCGTACGGCATCGAGCCCGAATCGAACCAGGCGTCGATGACTTCGTTCACGCGCCGCATCGTTCCCCCGCACTTGGGGCACCGCCACGTGTACGCATCGATGTACGGCTTGTGCGGATCGAAATCGGACGGGAGCGCTTTTCCCCAGCGCTGCGCCAGTTCCTCGTAGGATCCGATCACCTCACGATGCTCGCGGTCGGCATCGCATTCCCACACGTTGAGCGGCGTCCCCCAATAGCGGTCGCGTGACAGCGCCCAGTCGACGTTGTTCTCGAGCCATTCTCCGAAGCGCCCGGCGCCGGTCTCCGGTGGATGCCAGTCGACCTCCGCGTTGATCTCCAGCATCCGCTTTTTCACCGCGGTGGTCCGGACGAACCAGGAGCTGCGGGCGTAGTAGATGAGCGGCGAATCGCAGCGCCAGCAGTGCGGATAGCTGTGTGTGTAGGGCCTCGTCTCGAGCCAGCGGCCGTCCTGCTTCAGCCGCTCGATGATCAGGCGGTTCGTTTCCTTGTCGGTGACGAGCTTGCCTTCGATCTCCGGCCAATTCGTGCCCCCCCCCCGGAACGTCCCGTCCGGGGCGACCGGATTCACGAAGGCGAGGCCGTTTTGCTGACCGGCGGCATAGTCATCGGCGCCAAACGCCGGGGCCATGTGCACCAGGCCGGTGCCCTCATCCGCAGTGACAAAGGCGCCCGCCACGACGACCGCGCGTTGACCTTCCGGGGGCAGCGCCACGACCTCCAGGGGCCGTGCGTACTTCTTGCCGACCAATTCACGACCCGGATAGGTCTTGATCCGGTCTCCCTGGATCAGCGGGCGGCCGTGTACGTGGACATCGGCGGCGCGAGCCACCGCCGCGATGTACGTGGTGATCTTGCCGGTCGTGGCATCCGCGAGCGCGTACTCGCCGTATTCCAGATCGGGATGGACGGCGACCGCCACGTTGGCCAGCAGCGTCCACGGCGTCGTCGTCCAGATCACGAGCGCGCGGGGCTCGTCGCCCTTTCGGCTCAGCAGCGGGAACGTGACGTACACCGAGTTGGTCTGCACGGTCTCGTACCCCTGCGCCACCTCGTGCGACGACAGGGCGGTGCCGCAGCGCGGGCAGTACGGCAGGACCTTGTGTCCCCGATACAACAGCGATTTCTCGTGCAGCCGCTTCAGCAACCACCACACCGTCTCGATGTAGTTGTTGCTGTACGTGATGTACGGATGCTCGTAATCGAGCCAGTAGCCGATGCGGTCCGACAGCGATTCCCAATCAGCCTTGTACTTGAACACGCTCTCGCGGCACAGCGTGTTGAAACGCTCGATCCCGTACGCCTCGATCTCGCGCTTCCCGCTGATGTTGAGCGCTTTCTCGACTTCGATCTCCACGGGCAGGCCGTGCGTGTCCCACCCCGCGATCCGCGTCACGCCCTGCCCCAGCATCGCATGAAAACGGCAGATCAGATCTTTGAGCGTGCGGGAAAAGACGTGGTGGATGCCCGGCCGGCCGTTGGCGGTCGGCGGTCCTTCATAGAAGATGAAGGGCGGCCCGTAGCGCGTCGCGTCGCTCACACGCGTGAACAGGCGCTCGTGTTTCCACGTCGCGAGCAGGTGTTTTTCCAGCTCGTCGATCGACTGCGTCGGGTCGGACGGCGGGTACGGCATCGGCTAGAGCTGCTCCACCACGCCGCGCACGACCGCCGCGAGCCGGGGCTCGGCGGCCCGCGCGACGGCGATGATTTTCTCGACGGACGTCGGCTCGAGCGCGTCGGCGAGACAGTTGTCGGTGATGATCGAAAGCCCGAGGACGCGCATGCCCTGGTGGACCGCGGTGATCACCTCGGGCACCGTGCTCATGCCGACGACGTCGGCGCCCAGCGCCCGCAGCATGCGGTATTCGGCGCGCGTCTCGAGGTTCGGGCCGGGCACGGCGACGTACACGCCCTCACGCAGCACGATCTTGTGCTCGCGCGCGACGTCGCGCGCGAGCTTGCGCAGCCCGGGGTCGTAGGCGGCCGACATGTCCGGGAAGCGCGGGCCTTCCGCATCGTTGTTCGGCCCGGCCAGCGGGTTGTCACCGAGGAGGTTGATGTGGTCCGAGATGAGGACGAGATCACCCGTCGACCAGAGCGGATGCATGCCGCCGGAAACGTTGGAGACGATCAGCGTCTTCGCGCCCAGCGCGCGCAGCACGCGCACCGGAAACGCGACCTGCTGCAGCGAGTAGCCCTCATAGCGATGAAAGCGGCCCTGCATCATTGCCACCGGCGTACGACCGAGCGTGCCGAACAACAGGCGGCCCGCATGTGTCTCCACGGTCGGCCGGGGGAAGCCGGGAATCTCGGCGTACGGGATCGTGACGTCGGCCTTCAGCTCGTCGGCCAACGCCCCGAGTCCGGTCCCGAGAATGACCGCGACGTCCGGAACGATTGCGGTCCGCGTCTTCACGGCGCGGACCGCGTCTGCGACGGAAACTCCGCTCAAGCTTTCTTGCCCCCTCCATCCAGCGCGCGCAGCTCGGCAAGCTGGCGCTCGAGCAGCGCGCGAAAGCCACCCATGTATTGCTGAAACTGCCGCTCCGTCTCGGCCATCTTGATCTGCACCGCGTTCTGTGCGCTGCGCGCTTCGTCGAGCAGCCGTTTCGCTTCTGCTTCCGCCTCGCGCACGATCACCTGCCCCTCGCGCTCGGCGGCGGCCCGCGAATCCTGGCGCAGCTGCTGCGCCGCGACCAGCGCTTCGTTCATCGCTTTCTCGCGTTCCCGGAAGACGCGCAGCTGCTCGGTCAACGCGGAAACGCGCTCCTCCAGAACCTGGCGTTCGCGCATCGCGCGCTCCAGGGCGTCGGCGACGCGCATCTGAAAATCTTCCACACCCAGCGTGTCGTAGCCGCGCAGGGTCTTCCGGAATTCCTGCTTGCGGATATCGAGCGGTGTCAGGTTGAAGGCGTCGTCGTTCACGGCGTCTCCTCCCTCGGACCGAAGAGGGCGGTACCCAATCGGATCACCGTTGCTCCCTCTTGAACCGCTGAAGCGTAGTCGCTTGACATCCCCATCGAGAGGGTCGGCAGCCATAGTCCTTCCTCCTCCTTGATCCTATCCCGCAGGAGGCGCAGCCCCCGGAACGTCCGGCGCTGCACGTCCTCGTCATCCGTCAGTGGTGCCAACGTCATCAACCCTTCCAACCGCAGAGCTCCGAGTGCGGCGATCTGTCGCGCCAGCACCGGAGCGCCCTCCGGCGCGCATCCGCTCTTCTGTGCTTCGCCCGCCACGTTCACTTGTAATAGCACGCGCAAACCAGCAGCCCGTTTAGCGAGCTCGTTGGCGAGCTCCAGCGAATCCACCGAATGCACCATTTCGAACCGGCCGGGGACGATACGGGCCTTGTTGCGTTGCAGATGCCCGATGAGGTGCCAACGAATCCCCGATTCCTTACCCGCAGCCCCTAACTCGTCCTGTTTCTGTACTGCTTCCTGGACGCGGTTCTCACCGATGTCCGCGATGCCGGCGGCGCTGGCCGCCCGAATCGCGTCCGTCCCGAAGCCCTTGGTCACCGCGACGATCGTGACGCTTCCCGGATCCGCAGCACGTCGCGCGAGCTCCGCCCTCGCCTGCGCCAAACGCTCGGGGAGAGCCTCGAAACCCATAGCCATTCAAGTTAACGCGTAAAGAGGCTCTGTACGCCCTCGGTTTCAATGCGGCGGAGCACGGCGGCAAGCGTCTTACTGGGATTCAAGTGGTAGCTGCGGCGCAGATAGTAGAGGGCCCGGGGTTGATCCCCGCGGGCGACCGCGGCGTTGCCCAGCTCCAGGAGGGCTGCCGAGAACGACGTCGCGACCTGCTGGGCGGCGGGCTCGAGCTCGAGCGAGTCCGGCTCGGACAGCTTGCCAAACAGGAATACGGAATCGACGAGCACCCGCGTCCGCGTCGAATCCACCATCGTCCCCTGAACGCCGCGCAGGAATCGGTGCACCGTATCGGCGCGCGGGACGATCTTGAAGACCAGCCCCTGGAATGCGAGATGGGGATCGAGGCCGAGCCAGGAGCCCCGCCCTGACGATACGCCGAACGTCACCGGCCTGGCCGCGGGCAAGTACTGCGCGATCGTGTAGAGGATGACCTGGTCGTTGGTCCGCAGAATCTGTCCCTTGCGCACGGGCAGCTCGAAGTTGCCCGCGCGGAATACGCCGTCGTCGCTCATCCGCACCGGTTGCATCCCCACGATGTCCTGCGGCGTCAGCCGCACAGCCGGACCAGGCGGCGGCCGCGGCGGCGCGAGCGCCCGGTACATCGCCGGCGCGCGCGCGGGATCGAACGGCCTGGTCGGCCGCGATGCCAGCTGGCTCAGGTACCAGTCGAGCTGGGCGAGCGAGAGGTTGATGAGCGTCACGTCCTGCCGCACGCCTTCCACTTCCTGGAGATACCACACGGGGAACGTGTCGTTGTCACCAAAGGTGAACAGCACACCGTACGGCTCCACCGATTGCACCAGGTTGAACGCGAAATCGCGCGCCACCATCGCATCGGTGCCGCGCCGCGTGGCCGCCGTGAAGTTCGCGGCAAACGGGAGCACGACGATCAGCGCCGCCACCGCGGCGCCCACGCGCGACACCACCGGCCGCGATACCATGCGCAGCAACCCCACGAGCCCGAACGCGGCGAACATGCCCCAGACCTGGAAGCTCACGACGAAGAAATAGTCGCGTTCACGCACCTCGTGCTGATCCATCGACGGATAGAGATTCCAAAATATCGAGAAGCCCGCCTTGAAGTTCATGTACACGACGAGGCCGATGCCCGTCACGAGCCACAAGACGCCGAGCAACCACGTGATGCCGCGGTCACGCTGGCTGATGAACCAGAATCCCAGCGACCCCAGGGTCGCGAAGATCAGCGCGACCGCTACCATGACGACTGGAGGCAACGCGCGGGCCCATTGCCACGAGTAGTACATGGCATAGCTCAGCAACTGCTGCCCGAACATCGCCAGGGTGCGACCGGGATTGTCCGGGCCCGGGAAAACCATCGGGTTGTCGAGCAGGCCACGGCTGCCGAACTGCTCGCGACGGATCACCGCGACGAGATTCTTCCACGTCTCGGGATCCGCCTCGTTGAGTACCGGGTGCAAACCGGCGCGGATATACAGGAAACCGTAGATCGAAACGCCGACGGCGGCGACGCCGATCGCCACGAGCGGGAACGCGCGGGACCCGCTGACCAGGCACCACGCCGCCGCCGCGGCGAGCGCCACGCCGCCCAGAATCAGTAATGACGTGCTGCCGAGACCGACCGCGACGAGCATGAACCACAATGCGGTCACGGCACCCCACTCCGCCCATTCCATCCGCCGGTCGGACGGCTCAGCCGCCGGCTGCGTGCGCAGCGTGTACAGCATGAAGAGCGACACGGCCGGCCCGGCGAGCAGTGCCAGGAGATGATTCCCGACCGACAGCGCTGCGATGTAGATGATGACCAGCAGGATGTGCGGCGCGCGCGCGGTGGCGCGCACATCACGCCACCGGAGGCACAGCCAGCAGATCGCGGCGATGCTGAACGTCGCGAAGGTGTACACCTCGGTCTCGTTGCTGTTCTGCCAACCCGTGAACGTGAACGCCGACAGAATCGCGGCCGCCGCCGCGCCGCCGAGCCGCAGCCACGCGGGCTCGCCCTGCAGCAAGCGATGTGCGACAAGAAAGAGACAGCCCGCACCGGCGGCCGAGAAGCACGCGCTCATCAGATTGAGCCGCCAGGCGTAGCTCCCGATCGGCATCACGGCGCCCCACACGTGACCCACGAGCACGAACAAGGGCGTGCCCGGTGGATGCGGCACGCCCAGCACTTTGGCGGCGGTGATGAATTCGCCCGCATCCCACAGTGTGACGGTGGGCGCGAGGGTGATCACATAGCCGATGAGGACCAGGAGCGCGACAGCCGCCGCCTCCCGGTACGGGGGGGGCGGGTTAGGTGGCAGGCTGCGTCACGCGCTCGCCGCCCTCGAGATGCGAGACGGCGCCGGAGAGCAAATCGCGCACCTGTTGTGGAGTGAGATGCCGATACAAGAGCCCGTGGCTGGCGACCGAGATCGTCGACGTCTCTTCCGACACGACGAGCACCGTGGCGTCGGTTTCCTCGGACAGACCCAGCGCTGCGCGGTGGCGGGTGCCGAGGGACTTGTCGGCGACCTTGAACTGCGTGAGCGGGAGCACGCACCCCGCGCCGATGATGCGATCGCCGCGGATCAGGACCGCGCCATCGTGCAGCGGGGAGTACGGCGTGAAGATGGTCGTCAGGAGGTCGGCCGAGACCTTCGCTTCCACGGGCACGCCGGTGGTGATGAACTCTTCCAGCCCGATGTCACCCTCGACGGCGAGGATTGCGCCGGTGCCGGCGCGCGACAGCCGGTCCAACGCTTCCGCAATCTCCTCCGCCACCGATTGCCGGTCGCTGCGGGAGAAGGCGCGCATGAGGCGGGACTGCCCGAGCCGCGCCAGCGCGTTGCGCAGCTCCGGCTGGAAGACGACGATCGCTGCGAACGCGCCATAGGTGAACACCACGCCCAGCAACGTATAGATGATCGTGAACTTCGCGAACACGGCGACGAAGTACGTCAGCGAGAGGATCACGAGACCGATCACGATCTGCATCGCGCGGGTCCCGACGAGGAACAGCAGGAACCGGTAGATGACGAACGACACCAGCAGGATCTCGAACACATCCGGCCAGAGCCGCGGCGACAGGAACTTGAACGCGTCTACATTCATGGTGGATTGGTCGTAGCGCCTGCCAGTGCAAGGGCTTCGCGTGTCAGTGCGACGTCGTGAACCCGGAACAGCCGCGCCCCCCGCTCCGCGGCGAGGGCACAGGCCACAGCCGTGGCGCGATCGCGCTCTGCGACTGGCCGTCCCGTCGCCGCGCCTAAGAACCGCTTCCGCGACAGGCCGACCGCTACAGGATAGCCCAGCGCGACGATCGTTGCCAGTTCGTCGAGCAGCCGAAAATTCTGGGCGGCTGTTTTGGCGAAGCCAAATCCTGGGTCCACGACGATGCGCTCGCGGGCAATCCCGGCCCGCTCCGCCTTGTCGGCGGTCGTGGCGAGCTCCGCCGCGACCTCCGGGGCCACGTGGGCGTATTTCGCCAGGTCGTCCATCGTGGCCGGCGTCCCCCGCATGTGCATGAGGATCAGCCCAACCTCGGCGCGCGCCACGACCGCGGCCAGCGCGGGATCGAAATGCAACCCGGAGACGTCGTTCACGATGGCGGCCCCGGCGTCGAGCGCCGCGCGCGCGACGTCCGCCTTGCGCGTATCGACCGAGACCGCGCCAAAGCCCCGCTTGACCAGCCCGGAGATCACCGGCACCACCCGCGCGATCTCCTCCTCGGCCGTGACCGGCGTTGCGCCCGGCCGCGTGGACTCACCACCAACGTCCAACAGCCTACAGCCGTCTGCGATCAGCCGACTGGCATGCTCGATCGCGGCGTCGGCTGACGGCAGATGGCCACCATCAGAAAACGAGTCAGGTGTCACGTTCACGATGCCGATGATCAGGGGCTTTTCCAGCGACAGTTCCCCGCCTCGGATCGCCCAGGAGCGCGGCGGCTCGGCGCGCGCGGCGAGCAGCTTCCCGAGTTCGGGGGCAAAGCGCGACAGTTCGGCGGGTACTCGGTCGTAGCGCGCGAGCGGCGCGATGCGGCTGGTAGAACCAGCCACGAGCGCCCAGCCCCCAGCCCCCAGCCCCGAGCCCCCAGTAAGCACATCGGCGCCGGACTTGGTACCCCAATGCACGAGCGCCTCCCGCTCGGCTTCGCTGATGGCTTCGATGAGCACGACGAAAGGTTGGATGCCGACGGCGGCGAACCAGGCCGGCTGTGCTTCCCATCCTCGCGCCGCGAGCGCCGCGCGCACCGCTTCGGGTGTGTGCGCGGCGAGCGCGGTGACTTTCATGCTGGGGGCTGGGGGCTCGGGGCTGGGGGCTGGGGCATCTACGATGCCCGGAGCGCGTTGACGATGTTCAGGCGCGCGGCCCGGACCGCCGGGAGGAAGCCGCCGACCACGCCCATCACCAGCGCGAACACGAAGGCGCTCCAGACGACGGCGGGCGTCAGCGCGAATCCGAACCCGATCTCCGAGAAGCTCCCGAAGTTGAGCGTCGAGACGCGGGCGAAGGAAAGCAGCGACGCGAGACCGACGCCCACGGCGCCGCCGGCGATCCCGAGTACGATCGACTCGGCGAGGAACGCCGTCAGGACGCTGCGGCGGTGGAACCCGAGCGCCCGCATCGTCCCCACCTCGACGACCCGGTTCGCAACGGCGGCGTACATCGTGATCATGGCGCCGATCATCGCCCCGATACTGAAGATGATCGTCACGACGAGGCCGAGGATCTTGATGAACTTCGCCATCGCCTGTGACTGCTCGCGGTAGAACTCCTGCTCGCGCTTGAGTTCCAGCGACTGCGAGCGCGGATCGGCCTGCAATCGCGCTTTGATGGCGTCAAACTGGTTCGCATCCCGCAGCCGGAACGTCGCCGACGAGTAGATGGGCCGGCCGAACGCCTGCATCAGCTGATCGGCATCTCCCCAAATCTCGGAGTCGAAGCCCGTGCCGCCGGCATCGGCGATCCCGACCACGGTCCAGCGGTCCCCGCCGAACCGCAGCTCTGCCCTGAGCGCGACGCCGCGGAACCGGTCCGCGATGTTCTTGCCCACGACGATCTCGTGGGTGCCGAACTGGAAGGGCTTGCCCTGGACGATGTGGAACCCGGGGCGCAGCTCGAACGCCTGGGGGGATACGCCGCGTACCGAGACGTTGCTCATGCCGTTCGTCGTCTTCTTGTAGAGGTTGATCACGACGAGCACTTCGCGCGACAGCAGCGGCCGTCCATCCTGGGCGGTGGCGACCTCGGGTTGCGTCTCGAGAATACTCGCGCTCCCGCGGTCGATCTGACTCACCAGCTCCGAACCGGCCGAGCGCCGCAACACGATGGCGTTATCGCGGGAACCGGTGTCGACGAGCGTCGCCTCGAGACCCTGGGCGAGCATCAAGACACCCGCGAAGACGAACACGACCAGCGCCAGGCCACCGAGAGTGAGGCTGGTTGTGAGTCGACGCGCCCAGAGGCTCCGCCAGATGTAGGAAAACGGGACAGGCACGAAGAGCCGGCGAATGAACTGACGCATGGGCTATCCCACCGTGCGCAGGCCGGCGACGATCGGCGTGCGCACCACACGGGTTGCGGGGAAGAGAGCCGCGACCGTGCCGGCGATGAGGGCAGCGCCGAGCGCCAGGGCGATCGTCAGGGGCGCGACGTTGATGATCGGGAAGAACGTGGGCAGCGCCTTGCCGAAGCCGGCGACCATCGGGAACGTGAGCGCGACACCGAGCAGGCCACCGCACAGCGCGATCAGCAGCGACTCCCCGAAGATGAGGGCAAACAGGTGCCGCGCCGAGAATCCCAGCGTCTTGAGCACGGCGTATTCGCGGGTCCGCTCGCGCACCGCCATCAGGATCGTGTTGGCGAGCACCAGTAGGATGATCCCGACGATCACGACGGAGATGACCTGCAGCGACGTGATGATGGCACTCGACATTGCCACGAAGCTCTGCTGGAATGCCTTCTCGCTTTCCGTCTTGGTCGGAGCGCGCGAATTCACGAATTGGTCGTCGATCGTGGTCGCGACCCGCGGCATCGCCTCGGCGGGCTGCACCCGCAGGATGTACCACCCCGCGTCCACGGGCCGGCCCGGTTCCCGCGCCTGCACCTGCTCGTACAGGTAATTCCACTGGAAGAACATCTGGGTCTCGTCCACCGTCTGATCGCGGCCCGTGTAAATCCCCCGCACCACCCACTCCCAGCGGCCGGGAAAAATGTCGCCCTCCATCGTGATCACGTCGCCGAGCTTGAAGCCGTGCTGCGCCGCGAGCTTGCGACCGATCACGGCGGCGTTCCGCTCGTGCTTGAAGGCGGCGAGCTGGTCCGGCGGCACCTGAAACTCGGGATAGAGGTCGAAGTACGTGTCCGGATCGACCGCCAGGCGCGGCCAGAAGTTCTTGAAGTCGTTCGGATCGCCGTAGACGCCGCCGAACCAGTTGGCCCACGAGACCGCGGCGACGTTCGGGACGCGCGCGAGTGTCTGACGGTACGGTAGCGGCACCGGGAAGATGAAGGACACGCTGTGCCGCGTGATCATGCGGTTGGCCGACGACGCGGCGACGCCGGCGTTCCAGGCGCCAACGATCGTGCGGATCAGCCCAAACGCCATCACGGCCGTGGCGATGCCCAGCATCGTCAGGATCGTGCGCAACCGGTGCCGGAACAGGTTCTTGAGGACGATCTTGAGAAGTTTCATTGCAGTTCGCCCTTATCGAGGTGACGGACGATGTGCGCGCGCTCGGCGGCGTGCGGATCGTGCGTCACCATCACGATGGTCTTCTTGAATTCCTTGTTCAGCCGATCCAGCAGCGTCAGTACTTCTTCGGCCGACTTGCGATCGAGATCGCCGGTCGGCTCGTCGGCGACGAGGATCGTGGGGTCGGTCGCGAGCGCGCGCGCGATCGCCACGCGCTGTTCCTGCCCGCCCGAGAGCTGGCGCGGGTAGTGGTGCAGGCGATCCTGCAGACCCACCAGGGTCAGCGCGGTCTCGACGTGCTTGCGCCGGTCGGCCTTCGACAGCGGCGTGAGCAGCAGGGGCAACTCCACGTTCTCGTACGCCGTGAGTACGGGGATCAGGTTATAGAACTGAAACACGAATCCGATGTGTCGCGCGCGCCAGCGGGCCAGCTCCGACTCGCTGAGCTTCGTGACGTCGGTGCCAGCGACCGAGACCGCACCTTTGTCGGGACGATCGATTCCCGCGATCAGGTTGAGGAGCGTGGTCTTCCCGGACCCGGACGGGCCCATCAGGCCGAGGAACTCTCCCTCGGGGACGTCGAGCGAGATGTCGTGCAGCACCGGAATGGCCATGCTGTCGCGCCGATAGGACTTGGACACACCGCGAACCTGAACGATCGGATTGGGCATGATCTCCTCTTACTGCACCGTGACTTTGGCGCCGCCACGCAGGCTGCCGCCGACGCTGTCGACGACTTGAACGCGCGGACGTAATCCCTCGCGGATCGCGACGGACGATCCGAGCTGCCGGCCCACGACCACCGGCACCTCTACAGCCCGGCCCCCCTCGACCACGAAGACGACGCTGCGGCCGTTCCGCTCCACGACGGCCGTGCCCGGTACGACGAGGACCGGCTGCGTGTCCACCGCCACGCGCGACGGACGCGGGAGAAAATGGACCTTGGCGCTCATCTCCGGTAGCACGCGCGAGTCGTAGGAACGAAACGCGACCTTCACCTGGACGGTCGCCTTCGCGCGATCGGCGGTAGGCACGATCTTGGCGACGTAGCCGGGATAGCGCACGTCGGGATATGCGTCGAGCACGATCTCGCACGGCTGGTCGGCGCTGATCGTCTCGAGGTTCGACTCGGCGACGTCGGCCTCGACTTGCAGCGAGCGAAGATCGGCGATCGTGACGACGGCACTCTTCGAGAAGGCGCCCCCCGCGAGCGGGGCGACCACCTCACCCACATCGGCATTCTTCGTCAGGACGGTACCGTCGAACGGCGCGCGGATCACCGTATTCTCCAGCGCAACCTCCGCCGACTGGAGCGCGGCCTGCGCAACGGCAATCCCCGCCTTCACCCGCTCCAAGCGGGCGTCCGCGGCATCGTACGTCGCCTGCGAGCTGAAGTTGCTGTCCATCAGCGTCTTTTCCCGCACCAGCGACCGCTCGGCGTCGCGCAGCTCGGCGCGGCTCAACGCGAGGTTCGCCTGCGCCTGCGCCAGTTGCGCCCGGACATCGGCATCCTCGACCCGGGCAAGCACCTGACCCGTCCGCACGCGGTCGCCCTCGACGACACCGAGATACACGAGACGGCCGGTGCCCTTGGACGCCACGGCGGCTTTCCGCTGCGCGACGACGTAGCCGCTGGCGATCATGACCGCCCCGGACCGTATCGGCGACACCATCGTCGCGGGCGTGAGGTGGACGGGGATGGCGGAACGGAGGGCGCCGCCGGTCAGCAACAGGGTGGTCACGAGCACGATGACGCCGGCGGCGCCCACACCCAGCAGGAGCCAGCGCCGCCAATCCGACGCGGGCGGCGCCGAGTCGGCGGCGCGGTTGATCCGTAATGCAGAAAGGTCGGCGTTCTTGGCTTCCATGGCCCTCAATCGTAACACCTCCGGCCAGAGTCTGAATGTCCAGACTCGGGCCGAAGTCTACGGATGTTGTAAATGAATCTGCGACTTCAGGCGCCAGCGGGCTCGGGCGGTGGATTCCGGAGAATACCCCCGGACGTGCGCTGCGACGGCTTCTCTTTCTCCTGCTCGCCGCTTTCGGCGCGCGCCGGCGGCGCCGGGGGGGGCACGTACGGCGGCAACGGCTGGCCGGCGACCACCATCTCGACCTGCTCGCGCTCCAGCGTCTCACGCTCCAGCAGCGCGGCCGCGAGACGATCCAGCGCGGCACGCCGCTCGCTGACGATGCGCGCCGCCTCGGCGTAGGCGCGCGTGAGGATGTTCTTCACTTCTTCGTCCACGATTTGTGCCGTGCGATCGGAAATCTCCCGGCGCTGCACGACTTCGCGGCCCAGGAAGATCTCCTGCTCGCGGTCGCCCACGGCAATCGGACCGATCACCGCGCTCATCCCGAACTGCGTCACCATGCGGCGCGCGATGTTGGTCGCCTGCTGGATATCCTGCGCGGCGCCCGTCGTCACCTTCTCCGGCCCGAACACCAGCTCCTCGGCGACACGGCCGCCGTACGCCATCGCGAGCCGCGATTCGATCGAGCGCTTGGTGTACTTGTGCAGCTCTTCTTCCGGCAGATAGGCCGTGAGGCCGAGTGCGCGGCCGCGCGGAATGATCGTGACCTTGTGCAATGGATCGGCGTCCGGGACGGTGAGCCCGACGAGGGCGTGGCCGGCTTCGTGATACGCGACGAGACGCCGCTCCTCGTCCGAGAGCACGCGACTCTTGCGCTCGAGGCCCAGCATCACTTTGTCCTTCGCGTCTTCGAAGTCCTGGCCGTCCACATGCGCCTTGTTGCGGCGCGCGGCGAGCAGCGCGGCTTCGTTGACGATGTTCGCGAGCTCGGCGCCGGCGAGACCCGGCGTGCCGCGCGCGATCCGCTCGAGGTTCACCCCGGGCGCCATCGGGATCTTGCGCACGTGCACGCGCAGGATCTGCTCGCGGCCTTTCAAGTCGGGCATGTCCACCACGATCTGCCGATCGAAGCGCCCCGGCCGCAGCAGCGCGGGATCGAGGATGTCCGGCCGGTTGGTCGCCGCAAGCAGGATCACGCCTTCATTCGATTCGAACCCGTCCATCTCGACGAGCAGCTGATTGAGCGTCTGCTCGCGCTCGTCGTGCCCGCCGCCCAGTCCGGCGCCGCGATGGCGCCCGACCGCATCGATTTCGTCGATGAAGATGATACAGGGCGCGTGCGCCTTGCCCTGCTCGAACAGGTCACGCACGCGCGAGGCGCCGACGCCGACGAACATCTCGACGAAATCGGAGCCCGACATCGAGAAAAACGGCCGGCCCGCTTCGCCTGCGACGGCTTTGGCGAGCAGCGTCTTGCCGGTCCCCGGAGGCCCCACGAGCAGGGCGCCCTTGGGTAGCCGGCCGCCGAGCCGCTGGAATTTCTGCGGATCCTTCAGGAAGTCGATGATCTCCTCGAGCTCCTGCTTGGCTTCGTCGCAGCCCGCGACGTCGGCGAACGTGACTTTGGGGGTGTCACCCGCCAGCAGCTTCGCCTTGGACTTCCCGAACGCGAAGGCGCGGTTCCCGCCCTGCTGCATCTGCCGCAGCATGAAGATCACGAGGCCGAAGATCAGGAGGTACGGCAGGAACTGCAGCAGTACGATGCCGAACGATTGACCCGGCTCGCGGGCGCGCACTTCCACGCCCTTGGCCGATAGATTGGCGGCGAACTTGTCGTCGGCCTCGAACGGCAGCAGGACGTTGAAGCGCTCCACGGTCTGGCGCTTCACCACCACCGGATGCTGGAAGGTGCCGCGCACCTTCTGCCGCTCGGCGATCTCCACCGCGGAGATGTTGCCGGCGTTCAGCTCTTCCATGAACTGGCTGTAGTTGATCTCGGCTTCTTCGCGGCGGCGGCTCGAGGCGAGCTGCACCAGCGCGATCGTCCCAACGATGAGGAGCGCCCAGAACGAGAGCGTCCGCAGCATTCGGGCCCAGTTGAATTCCCGCGGGGGCGGGGGGATACGATTAGCCATCTACGTCAGACTCGCGATATAAGGAAGGTGCCGGAAGTTTTCCGCGTGATCGAGCCCATACCCGACCAGGAACAGCGTCGGCGCGTCGAATCCCAGGAATTTCGCTTCCAGCTCCAAATGTTCAGCCACGTGTTTGTGCAACAAGGCACAGATCTCCAGACTCCGCGGCCGCCGCTGCCGGAGCAGCGCGACCAGCTTGTTCAGCGTCTTGCCGGTATCGATGATGTCCTCGACCAGCAGGATGTGCTTCCCGGCCAATTCCGTTTCAGGATCATAGACCAGCCGGACGTTCCCGCTCGACACCGTTCCTTCGCCGTAGCTCGATGCCACGATAAAGTCGACCTGGAGCGGCCGGTCGATGCGCCGCACGAGATCGCTCAAGAAGATGAAGCTGCCCTTGAGAAGGCCCAGGACCAGCAGCTCGCCGTCGGGGTAGGCCGCCGTGATTTCACGGCCCAGGCTCTCGACTCGCTCGGCGATCGTCTCCTCATCGAAGACGATGCGCTTGAGCTCACGTCCCCCCGTCTGCCTCAGCTGAGCCGTGCTCGGTAACATCCAACCTCACCGCTCGAGTTCCAGGCGCCGGCACGCCCTCCGCACTGCGACAGATGCCCGGCACCCAGAGAATGGTTGCCCCTCTACTAACTACTGGATAGCGCGGCCTCGCACTGCGCGGCACTCGCGCTTCCATGAGTAACCGCCGGAGTGGCCGGTGTCCGACGCCGCCCAACGGCACCAGCGAATCACCGCGCGCGGGCCACCGCACTTCCCACGCGGCGCTGTCCAGCCAGGTCGTCCAAGTCGCGCGCTCGATCTGCGCGGGAGCCGACGCCGGCGCCCAGGCAATCTCGAACCCGCCAAACCGTGCCGAGCCCCGCTCGCCGCTCGGCCAGACCCGTTCGAGCGCGCAACCGACTGCGTGGTCCGCGTCGCGACCGATCCGCAATTGATCGAATGCCACTTCGGCCGACCACCCGTCGCCCAATGGCAGACGGCGGCCGGAGGGGCGTTGCGCGAATGCTACGAGCTGCCGAGCTCGCGTTGGCCCTAGCACGAGTCCTACCCTGCGGGCCGCGGCGCGCAAAAGCGCGACAGACAATGCGTTATCATAGCCGACCACACTCGCGCGGGCAACGGTAAAGGTCGTTCCCTGCACGCTGAGCGCTAACTCCGGCACGATATCCAACATGTGATCCCAGGCACGACGATCGCTGGCTGCATGACGACCCTGCTCCAGCAAATCGCCCCGCAGCCGTGAGCCGAGGCGCTCGTTCAGTAACGGCAGGAGCGTCGTGCGGACCCAGGAGCGGAGATGCCGAGGATCGCGATTCGCAGGATCCTCATAGACGGGCAGGCCGCGCTCCGTGACGTGGGCCAGCAGCTCGCTGCGCGTGAACGGCAACAGCGGCCGCACCAGCCCGCCACGACCGCGCGGGGAAATTCCTGCGAGACCGGCCGGTGCGCTCCCGCGCAACCCGCGCAGCAGGATCGTCTCGACCTGATCGTCTTCATGATGCGCGGTCACGATGTATTTCGCGCCGCGGCGTTTTTGCACGTCACGAAGCCAGGCATACCGCGCGCGCCGTGCTTCGGTCTCAGTCGTCTCGGGACCGAGGTGCAGCTCGGCGGACTCGAATGGCAGTCCGTACTTCTCCGCCAGAGCGGCGACGGACTGTCGGACGGTCAGACTGTCGGACTGAATGCCGTGATCCACATGGGCGACTACGAGGGACAATCCGAGCTCGCTCGCCGTGTCGCTCAGCAAATCGAGCAAGGCAACGGAATCCACGCCACCAGAAACCGCGACGAGCGCCTCCCCGGGATCCCGGAAGAGCCGATTTTCGCGAATGTGCGCCAGCACGCGTACCGGCAGCGAGACACCAGTGGTCATGTATCTTGAAGTATGCGTGACCCCGACGCCACATACCAACTCCTCCGCAATCTCACCTCACCCGTCGTCGCGATCACGGCCGAGCGCAACGGCAAAGAGAACGGCATGATCTCCGATGCCGCGGTGCGCGCGTCGATCGTGCCCACGGTGCCGCGGCTGTCGGTGTACATCCACAAATTCAACTACAGCCACGACATGATCTTCGAGACGGGGCGGTTCGCGATGCACCTGCTGCACACCGAGCAATTGGATGTCGTGCGGCGGCTCGGCTTCGTCAGCGGACGAGATCGCGACAAGCTCGCGGAGCTGCCGCATCATCGCGGCGTGCTGGACGTGCCGGTGCTCGATGAGTGTTTCGCGCATTTCGAGTGCAGCGTCGTCAACGTAATGGATACCGGCAGCTCGACGCTGTTTCTCGGCGACGTCGTGGCGGTGGGTTGCGGCGCGGCGGCCGGTCTCGAACCGCGCGGTGAGTTGCTCACGGCGACTCACTTCCGCGCGAATATGCCCGCGGCGTGGCGGATCGAATACGAAGCGAAGCTCAAAGACGCGCAGCAGCTTGCGGCAGAGATGTCGCGAAAGATCAAACCAGTGGTTTGGAACCGAAGAGATTGATTGCGCGGCCGAAAAAAAGTAGGGGCGCAGCATGCTGCGCCCCTACCCGAACGCGACCTGCCGGCGTTGGTCGCGAAGTGATCTACCGATTCAACAATGCACTGACGCCGAGCGCCATACCCCAGTTGCCGTTGTAACTGACCAGGTAGGACTTGTTGGCCGAGCTTGGGATGAAATCCGCATGGCCGTCGAGCCGGACGGCGAGCACCTTGCCGAACCGCTGCCGCACACCAACCTGCCCCCCAATGCCGCTGTCGTTCGCCTTGTAGCTGCCGGTGTAGGAATTCTTCACGTATCCGACCGCCGCGAAGAGCTCGGCGCGGCTTGTGGGCGGCACGTTGTAGACGAGCCATACGTGCAGCGGGCGGTATTTCGCGCCGTTCTTCGAGGCGCTGGCGATGTCGACCTCGAACGAGAGGTAGCGGAGCGCATTCACGCCTACGCGACCACCGAATCCGAGTGCGTTGCCCACGGGGAGAGAGTTGTCGGCGTTGAGATACGCCGTGAACGCGCCGATTTCGAACGAGCCTGGCTTTTGGGCTCGCGCGGGCACTGCGGCGGTACACGCTGCTCCGACAACGACCACTAGGACGCGAAACGTCATGACGGCCCCCTTTTGGGGTGGATGACCGTCAGAATCTGTTGCACGAAACGGACATGCGGTAGACCGGATACGGCGTTCTTCGACGCCTGTTTCGACGCCGTTCGCTCGACGACTTTGCTAGACGCAGTCTCTCGACGCCCTTGCTCGACGCCTTTCCAATAGCAGGGGTGGGATTCGAACCCACGACCCCGGCATTATGAGTGCCGTGCTCTCACCAGGCTGAGCTACCCTGCCACACTGCTGTTCTAGTTGACGCCTACCCTACCCTGCACCGAGGCGATCAACTTGGCCGAATCGTAGCCGACCCCATCCTTAAAAACAATCGTGGGGCTGCGGATCGCCGACGGATCGGCCGTCAGGTCGCCGTGGAGCACGACGAGGTCGGCGAGCTTCCCGGGCTCCACCGTCCCCAGACTCTGCGCGACCCCGAGAATCTTCGCGCCGTTCGCGGTCATGATCTGGACTGCCTGCGCGGGGGCGAAGCCCGCCTCGATGAACAGCTCGTAGTTGCGCTGATCGCCAAAGCCCGCCAACGCGCCGCCGATCCCCGTCGGGTCGACGCCCGCCGCCATCAGTCCGCCCGCGGCGACGAACGCTCGCTCGAACGCCATCGCGTTCTTGAACGCCGGCAGCGATACCCAACCGCTGGCGCTCGAGTCGATCTGCTGGCGCATCTTCATGTAACTGTCGCGCACCTCCGGATCCATCGCCTGCAGTACCCGCTCGTCCTTGGTCGGACGATTGGCCACGAACGGCTCGTAGACGGCGAGAGTCGATGTCATCGACACGTGGTGCTGGACCAGCGACTGAATCGTCGCCTGCCCGGCATTGCCCTTCGGATCCGACGCGCTGATCTGCGTCATCAGGTTGACGGGACACACGTCGGCCTGCTTGCCGGACGTGAAATCGGACGCGGTCAGCATGCCGTGCTCGAGATTGTCGATACCGAGCGACACCGCCTCCTGGAAACTCACGGAGCAGAGATGGCCGGTGACTTTGATGCCGCGCCGGTGCGCCTCCTGAATCGCCGCACCCAGCTCGGCGCGGCGGATGTCGGTGTACGCCTTGATCCAGGTCGCGCCCTCGGCCGCCCAATACGCGACGAAGCGGCGCGCGGCCTCGGGAGAATTCAGGATCGCCATCGCGCCGCCGCCCTGCTCGCCCGTGATGTATGGCGCGGTGAGATGGATGCGCGGGCCCGGCACGAGGCCATGGTCGATCGCGTCCTTGAGGTTGATCTCGGCGTACGGCGCTCGGCTACCCGTGGTGCGAATGGTCGTGACGCCCGAGCCCAGGTACAGACGCGGTCCCGTGTAGCCCATCTGCACCGCCCGGCCGCCTGCCGCGGTATAGAACAGGTGATCGTGCATCCCGATGATGCCGGGGATGACGGTCGAGCCGTTCATATCCATGACGCGCGCACCGGCCGGGATCTGCACCGACGCGGCGGGACCCACCGCCGCGATGCGGCCGGCCCGAATCACGATCGTCTGATCAGTCTTCGGCGCGGTGCCCGTTCCATCGACGAGCAGCACGTGCGTCAGGGCGACGAGTGACGTGTCGACGGTGATGTACTCGCGCACCCCCGCGGCGAAGCTGTCAGGACGCTGCGTTATGAGGGCTAGCAATAAGGGGATCGTGTGCACAGGCGCCTCGCTAATCGACGGTGAAGTGCATCATCATCCCGGCCGAGAGATGCTCGGCGATATGACAGTGGAGCATCCATGCACCCGGGTTCGCGGTATCGAGCAGAATATCCACCACCGCCCCGGCGGGCACCAGCACGGTGTCTTTCCATGCCAGGTCTGCGTTGGGCACTCCGTTCACGGCGAGGACGAGGAAACGCTGGCCGTGCAGGTGAATCGGATGTTGCATTCCGTGGAACGCACGGCGCTCGTTGACCAGACGGATCTTCGCCGGCTCGCCGCGATGAAACTGCCAGGCGATATCCATGTTCTCATGGCCCGTAGCCGGATCCCTCAACACCCAGCGAACCTGCCGCCCGGTAGACGCCCAGTTCATCATCGGCATCGTCCCGCCCCATTCGACCGGCGCAAAATAGATCGAGTCGAGCTGCATCAGGCGCTCGGTGATGTACGGCAGGCCCTCCGTGCGCAGCGTCAGGACCAGGGTCTGAGCGGGTGGACGATTCAGGTATGAAGAAGCGGCGGCGAAGGGCGGCGGAAGCCGGCGAAGGGCGGCAAAGGCTTTGCTGAGATCGCGACTGACACGGTGTGGGCTCACCGAGGCAATTCCGAGAGTGTCCACCATCGGGAAGAAGCGACCGAAGAGATGGTCGAGTCCGATCACCTTGTTGAGCAGCGCGAATTCGCCCGTCCGATCAAATTGGACATCCACCACGTAGCGCTCCGCAGGCGCGATCACCACGCTCTCGATCCACGTCTCATGCGCGAATGGCCCGGCGTCGGTCGCGACGAGCTTCATGCGCGCGCCGGGAAATGAGAGGTTGAGAGTGCGCGTGTTCGACACGTTCGTAAGGTAGAAGCGCACCACCTCACCGCGACGCACCGCCAGCCGATACCTCGGCTCGCCGTTTACCAACACCACGTTGCCAAACCGCCCCATCAGCGCGTGGGTCGGTGATTCCAGCCCGAACGGAATGAGGCCTCTATCGCCGACCAGAAGATCCTGGAGCATCAGGATCGCTTCTCGATTGGCGGGGACCTTCGCGCCGGGCTCCCGCACGAGGATGTTGCCGTACAGGCCGAGCGCCTGCTGGATGTCTTCGCGAATGTGCGGATGGTACCAGAAAATCCCCGCATCCGGCACCTTGATTTTGTATGTGAATTCGTCGGTCACGCCATCGACTCCATCAAACGCGTTCTCCAGCCGGATGCCGTGCCAATGAATGCTCGTCGAGTCTGCCAAATGATTCTTGAAACGCACCATGATCTCGGATCCAGGCGCGACTTCGATCAGTGGTCCCGGAAACTCCCCGTTGTAGGAATACATCGTGAAGGTCTGTCCGTTGATCGTGCGGCGGACGAGCTCGGCATCGAGATCGATGAGGTCGCCGTCCCGAGCACGGATCACCTCGTTCGACTCGGCGTTGGGCAGCGGCACATCCGCGGCGGGAAGAAATGGCGTCACCTCAGGTCGGAGCGCCATCTCCGACGGCAGCATCGTCACACCGGGCGGCGTCGGGACCATTGGCCAGCCGGAGGTCTCGTGCTCGCCGTGAACCATCGCGCCCGTGGACCCGGCGGCTCCCAGCGAGAACTCGAGCAAATCAGGTGGGAACGGCCGCGTGCTCGGCGACTGACCGCGCAGGATGATGCGGCCGCGCGGCTCGCGCACCCGCGCACTGCGCTCTGACGAGATGAGGATGTTGAACTTGTCGAACTCGATCGCGCGGAGTCTTACGCGACCGTTCTTCACTGCACCGAGCTTGATCAGCGAATCCATCTGCGGCGTCGTGGCCCACGCGATGTAGACAAGATCCGTGCGTGGGAGGCCGGTGAGAAATGCGATCGGGATGAATCGCGAATGGCCGTCCGCCGTCACGGCCACCGTGAAGGGACCGGGCGGACTCGAGAGCTCGACGCGCCCCGAAACGCCGCGGACGCCCGGGGCCGCCACGAGCTCGATGCAATACAGATCGTGGCTCGGGCCGAGCGGGGTGGCCGGATCGCACGGCCGCCCCCCGCCCGCTCCCTGCGCTTCGCAGATTCCCGCCGCGAAGACGAGGAGTGCTAGTGCTTCGCGCGCCTTGGCAATCCCAGGTCGCCCCACGGCAGGCGTCCCACGGAAATCGGAGCAGCCGCTCGAGGACTGAGCGTCGTCGAGGCCGACACGTCGAAGGTATACGCCCCCGTTTCGCCGCCCGCGCTGCTGCTGATCACGATGTCGTACGGTCCCGTCAATGCAACGGTGAATTGGATGAACGCGGTTTGATTGCCCGCGGAGCTGTCGTCGTTCTGAGCCACCAACGAGCGGGGGTAGGTTTGCAGGTCCAGAATACGATAGAGGGCCAGCCGTGGATTGATCGCGGTCGAGTGCTCGGCAATTGTCAGCACCGTGCCCTGGACGAGCTGGATCCGCGCCACGTCGTAATGGCGCGGCGGCGTCACCGAGCTGTCGGGACAGTCGGCCGCGGTCAGCGAGTCGTCCACGGTCACTCCCCGCGCTACCCAGACTTGGCGGCAGCCGTTCATGGTCGATGGCCGCGCCACGGCCGTCAGCGTGTAGGCGCCTGTGGTGAACTGGTTGAACGAGTTCGCGCCGATGATGTAATCGCCGCCGGGCAGGATGATGTCGAGCTGAGAGTTCCGGCCCCGGTCGGTCACATCCCCGCCGAGAACACTATCGTCGTCAAACGCCACCTGGGGACCGGCCAGGCTAAAGAAATCGATCCAAGTGTCGTTACTATCGCCCGGGGCTTGCGGCGGCGCCGGGAAGTTCGCGTGCATCGAGATGCGTATGCTCTGCTGCCCCGCGGGGAGATCGAGCGCGTAGAAATCGAAGAACCATCCGGCGCTCTGGAAGTTGCAGTCGGTGACCGAGAGCGCGGCGGTGACGGTATCCCCGAGCGTGTAGGGCGTGAGATTCGTGCAGGGATCCACCGCGGTGACGTGGTACAGCACGTCGGATACACCGGGCACCTGGGCGTGAATGGTGATGCTACCGGTGACGGAGCCCAGCCTTGCGGTCGTCGAGGCCACGCCGTTGACGTCCGTTGTGGTCGTCGCCGGAGTGAACGTCGCGCCCCCAGCGGGACTCGCGCTCCAGGTCACGTGCACGCCCTGCGCTGGCTGCCCGCTCGAGCCGAGGGCCACGAAACTGAGCGGAAAGGCAAGCGTCGCGCCCGTCGGGGCGCTCTGGCTGTCGCCGGCGATGCCGGTGACCGATGCGGCCTGCGGGCCAGGCCCGGCGCTGTCGCCGCAGGCGGCGATAGCGGCCAGCGCTCCAGCGAGGACAATTGGAATGAACCGACTAAACAGCCTCATGATGCCTCCTCATTATTTGGGCACGACGCGGTAGAGTACCTCGCCGTCGCGGATCATTCCGAACTGCTCCCGGGCCACGCGCTCCTGCACGGCGGGATTCGTCTCCAAGTCGTGCGCCAGCTTTGCCATGGAATCGAGCTCGATCCGGAGCGCCGAGACACGCGTACGCTCTTCCGCGAGCTGGCGCCGGATCGTGATCCAGTCGGCCGTGCCGTATTCCCCACCCCACACGGCGAGCGCGAGCAGCCCGACACCCCCCGCGATCCCGGCAACGCGGATTCGGGTCACAGGCCGTAGAGATGGCGGCCGGGATAGTGCGCCACGTCTCCGAGCTCTTCGGCGATGCGGAGCAGCTGATTGTATTTGGCGACCCGCTCGCTGCGTGACGCGCTGCCCGTCTTGATCTGCCCGACACCGGTCGCCACGGCGAGATCCGCGATGAACGTGTCTTCGGTCTCACCGGATCGATGCGAGATCACGTTGCCGTAGCCGTTGCCTCGCGCCAGCTCGATGCACTGCAGCGTCTCCGTGAGTGTGCCGATTTGATTCACCTTGATGAGGATGGCGTTCGCGACGCTCTCCTCGATGCCCCGTGCCAGCCGTTCGACGTTGGTGCAGAAGAGATCGTCGCCTACAAGTTGTACGCGTTCCTGCAGCGCTGCTGTGAGCTTTGCCCATCCCGTCCAGTCGTCCTCTGCCAGTCCGTCCTCGATGGACACGATCGGGTAGCGATCGATCCAGCTCTTATACAGTGCAATCATCTCGTCGGCGCTCTTCTGGCCGCCCTTGCTCTTCTTGAATGTGTACATCCCGTCAGCGTAGAGCTCGGACGCCGCCACATCGAGCGCGATCGCGATGTCCTTCCCCGCCTCGAAACCCGCTGCCTCGATGGCGGCCATGATCGCTTCGAGCGCCGCCTCATCGTTCGGCAGATCCGGGGCGAAACCGCCTTCGTCTCCGACCGCCGTCGAAAGCCCGCGCTTGGCCAGGACTTTCTTGAGCGCATGGAACGTTTCCACGCCCATGCGCAGCCCCTCCGGGAACGTCTCGGCGCCGATCGGCACCACCATGAATTCCTGGCAGTCCACGGTGTTCGCGGCGTGCGCGCCGCCGTTCAGGATGTTCATCATCGGGACCGGCAGCACGTGCGCGATCGGACCGCCGAGATAGCGATAGAGCGGTAGACCGGCATCCTGCGCCGCTGCTCTGGCAACTGCAAGGGAAACGGCGAGAATCGCATTCGCGCCCAGGTGGCTCTTGTTGGGCGTGCCGTCGAGGTCGAGCATCGCGTAGTCCACCGCGATCTGGTCCTCAGCCGACAGGCCCTCGAGCCGCGGGCCGATCACTTCGTTCACGTTCTTGACGGCTTCGAGCACGCCTTTGCCGCCGTAGCGCTTGTTGTCCCCGTCGCGCAGCTCGACGGCCTCGTGCTCTCCCGTCGAGGCGCCGCTCGGAACGGCCGCCGTGCCGCTCGCGCCGCTGGCCAGGGTGACGTCGGTCTCGACGGTGGGATTGCCCCGGCTGTCGAGAATCTCCCGCGCATGGACCGAGATCACAGTGCTCATTGTGGAACGAACCCTACCGCGCCTTCGACTGAAGGGCAACCATCGCCGCGCGCACTTGGTCCCGCAGCCGCTCGCGATCGTCCGGACGCAATCCGGTCGTCATGATCGGCGGCGCGGCGAGCAGGCGAATCGGACGGGGGCGCAGTCGCCAGGCGCCCTTCGGCAAAATCTCGAACGTGTGATGGACGTACACGGGGACGATGGGAACCTGCGCGGCAATCGCGAGGCCAAACGGCGCGTTCTTGAAGGGCAGCAGCTCGCCCGTGCGGCTGCGCGTCCCCTCCGGGAACACGAGGATGGAGGACGTGCCCTCCCGAATCGTCCGCGCCGCCTCATCGTACGCCTCGAACGCTTTCTTGCGGGCGGCCCGATCGATCGGAATGTGGCCCACGGCGCGCATGGCGCCGCCCAGCAGAGGGATCTTGAACAACTCCTGCTTGGCGACGAAACGCACCGATCCAGGCAGCGCGGCGAACAACGCCCAGATGTCGAACATCGAGGAATGGTTGGAGGCGTACATGACCGCCTGATCGCGCGGGATATGTTCCAGGCCTTCGGCCATCACCGGCGTGCCCGCGGCGCGGAGGATGTCGCGGGACCAATCCGTGCTGGCCCAATCGTAGACTCCACCTCGCCGGTTGCGCACACGGAACAGCCCGGCCACGACGGCAGCGGTTGCATGGACGATTGTTGAGGCGACGAGGACGACGTAGTACCAGAGGGTGCGGAGATTCACGCGAAGTGATCGTATCCTGCCGGGAGCGCCACGGGCTTGTTGTTGTCGAGCAGCCGCACGCCGCCGCGACGCCCGCCGGCCCCGCGGAGGCAGGTACCGATCCGGCTCAACTGCAGACCGGTCTGCGAGCGGAACGCGGAGATGCTGGCATCACCGAACGTCGGCGGCATGGTGCATAGTAACTCGAATTCCTCGCCGCTGGCGACCGCGGCCAGCGGCGCCACATTCTCCCAGCACGGGATGTGCTCGAGGTTGATCTCGATGCCGACCTCGGACGCCGCGGCGAGATGCTGTGCTTCGGCGGCGAGGCCGTCCGAAATGTCGATCATCGCGCTGGCGCCGTGGCCCGCCAGCCAGATGCCGGCGTCGATGCGCGGCTCCGGGCAGGCATAGCGGTTGCGCAAGGCGGCCGGCATGCTCTTGCCGGCCCGGAAGTGCTCGAGCGCGAGGGCCGCGCCACCCAGATAGCCGGTCACCCAGAGGCCATCGCCCTCGCGCGCGCCGGAGCGACGCACGGGCCGTTCGGCCTCACCAATGACGCACACGTCGACGAGGTATTGCGGGGAGCGCGTCAAATCGCCACCCAGTACTTTGGCTTCGACGTGGTGCAACATGCTCGCAACACCGGCCATGATATCCGCGGCCGCGTCCTCGTTCTTTTTGCCGTTCGCTGGAACGCCGAGCGAGACCAGTGCACCGAGCGGCCTTGCGCCGTCCGCCGCGAGATCGGACAGGGCGGAGCCCGCGGCGCGAAAACCGATTTCCTTGAAGTCGAGCCAATCGGTGCGGAAATGGACGTTCTCGAGCGAGGTGTCGATGCTGATCGCGAGGTTGGTCGAGCCCACCGGAAGCAACGCGCAGTCGTCACCGAGCTCCGAGCCGTCGCCCGTGAACTCCGCGATCCGCTCGATGATGCCGCGGATACGATCGAACTCTTTGCCGGGACCGAGATTCATGGGACGTTCATTTTTACAACACCTCTGGAGCCTCAAGTTCCACGAGAACTGGAGGTCGCGCGGGCCCCACGTCCTTCCAGGCCCGCCACACAGCCGGAAGGGCCGCCAGGACGTCGGCTGGGCGCAGGCTGCGGGCCGTCCATTGGCGGGCGCCTTGCTCGGCGGCCCGCCCGAGGGCATGCGCGCCGAGTGCGGCAGCCACAGCGGGCGCCGTTCCCCGGGCGAGAAATGCGCCGATGAACCCGGCGAGCATGTCTCCACTGCCGCCCGTCGCGAGACCCGGATTGCCGCTGGCGACGACATGCTCCGGCCCGCGAAGATCGGCGATGACGGTCGGAACGCCCTTGAGCAGCATCGTGCATTTGAGCTTCGCCGCTGCGCGCCCTGCGGCCGACCAGCGGTCGTTCGCAGCTTCGTCGGCCAATGCGTCGCCGGCAAGCGCGCGGAATTCTCCCAGGTGCGGCGTGCACACGACGGGCCGATTGGCCGGACCGTTGAAGTAGTGGAGCGCATCGGCGTCGATCACTGTGGGCACCGGGCGGCGCGCCAGGACCTCGGCAACGAATTGCTTGCGCACGTCCACACGGCCGAGCCCCGGACCGATCACGACCGCGTCGGCCCACTCGAGCACCTCGGCGACCGCGGGCTCGAGGTTGTCACCAAGTGACGATTCAACGGTCAGTACGTCCGGCAAACTCGCCTGGGCGGCGACGATGGTTTCGCGCGTGGCCACGAGCTTGACGACGCCGGCTCCGGCTGCCAGGGCAGCACGGGCGGCATGGAGTGCAGCGCCGGTGAGACCATCCGAGCCGCCGATCACACAGACGCGGCCTCGATCGCCCTTGTGCATCTGGGGAGCCAGCCGCGGTAGCCGCTCCGCTGCCCATCGATCAGTCACGAGTAGGGGCCACGCGCTATCGGGAGGCGGGAAACCGATGTCGACCACGACGACCTTCCCACACCATTCACGCGCCAGCAGATGCCCGCGCCGTGGGCCCCCGAATGTCACCGTGAGCTGAGCCCGCACCGGGCCGTGCGCTTCACCGCTCGTGAGATCGAGCCCGGTCGGCCCGTCCACCGCCAGAATCGGTGCGCCATAGGCCGCAAGTCGTTCGGCGAGGGCGAGCACATCGCCTTTCGCGGGGCCCGCGGCGCCGGTGCCGAGCAGCGCGTCCACGCCAACGGCCGCCTGCGGCCACGCTTCCTCACGACCCAGTTCGCGCACGCCGTCGAGACGCGCGAGCGCGCGATTATCGATCGCGTCGTCTGTTTTCGGATCGACGGCCGCGACCCACACGGGAATGCCGACGGCGTGCAGCGCGCGGGCGATCACCCAGCCGTCGCCGCCGTTGTTGCCGGCGCCCGCCGCGACGAGCACACCGCCCGTGGCGGCGTCCGACATCTCGCCGACCAAGACCTGCGCGACGGCCCGGCCCGCGGTTTCCATCAGCACGCGGCTCGGCACGCGGTACTGGGTGCGCGCTGCTGCATCCCACGCTGCCGCCTCGCTCGCCGAGAGTACCGGAATCGGATTCACGGAATCACCACCCCCGCGTATCCCACCACCCGCGCGTTGTCGCCAGACACCCAACCGGAGTGGCGATAGTCTACCACGTCGGCTCGGGTCGCGCCCAGCGCCCGGGCGGCGGCGATGACGGTGGCCGCCGGCCCCCGCCCGCACATCGAGATCCGCTCGCGTTTGCAGCGCGCGAGCAGCTCCTCCCCGTCCAACGCTGTGACCGCCTCCAGTGCGCGGGCATCCTTTTCTTCCGAAACCGCCGCGGGCTCATAATGATTGAGATCACTCGACGCGAGCAGCAGCACCGGCTCCGCCGCGGCGCGGACGAGCCGAGCAAGTATGTCGCCGAGCTGCCGCGCCGGCTCCCACCGATCCCACGCGAGCACCAACGGCACGATGCGTACATCGGACCGGAGCATCTGAAGAAACGGGAGCTCGACTTCGACGGCATGCTCGGCGCGATGGGCCTCGTGGTCGACTTCCACGGCTCCTTGCGCGATTTCGCGGAGCGCCGCGCTCGCGTCACCGTCGACAGGGACATCGCCGAGGGGCGTCCGGAACGCACCCGACTCCCACAGCGATACCCCGCGCTTTGCTTCGGAGATACCTGTGTGATTCGGAGCAAGGATGACGACGAGGCCTGGAATTGTAACGCGAGTGAACACTTTTGCGGCGGTGAGACCCGAGTACATGTAGCCCGCGTGGGGCACGATAACGGCCCGTTCGTTCCCCCGCTCCGCGTGCGGAGAGGGGGTCAGGGGGTGAGGACGCGCATCTGCGAGGAGTGTAGCGACAGTCGCCCGCAATTCGGCGGGATCAGAAGGATAGAACCGCCCGCTGACGGCGGGCGGACGGATGCTCACCCCGAAGAGGAGACTCCCGGCCAGCGATAGCCCGCTCCGGCCTTGAAGACCTCGGCGAACTCGTAGACGCGCTCGAAGTCCTCGAGGCGATCGTCGGGCTGGCGCGCCAGCAACCCCACGTCGATCAGCATGAAGACGATCTGCCCGAAGTCGTCGGTGGTGTGGATGCCCCAGTGCGTCATCACGGCCGACGCCAGCATCCCGAACTGCTCGAGGGCAAAGTCGCGGCAGGCCCACGCCAGCTCGACGCCGCTCAAGTGGCGGCGCGCCGGCAGGCGCGTCTGGGCAAATTCCAGCGCGGCGAGCACGAAGACATAGGCGCGCTCGTTGTACTTGCCGTCGCGGCGGCGGATCTCCGCGAGCGCGGCTTCGAGCGTAGCGACGTCGCTCATCTGCGGGCTTCGCCCGGAGGTGGTGGAGGAGCTGGAGGTCCTGGAGGTGTCACCACACGAATGCCGGAGCGGCGTTCAGCCGGCGGGTCGAGCAGCGCCAAAGCGAGCACATCGTCAATAGTCTCCACAAGCTTGATATCCAGCAACTTCTGTACCTCTTCGGGCAAGTCAACCAGGTCGTTCTTGTTCCGTGCGGGAACGAGCACAGACGTGACTCCAGCCCGTGCCGCAGCCGTCAGCTTTTCCTTCAATCCGCCAATCGGGAGCACCCTGCCCCGCAGGGTCAGCTCGCCCGTCATCGCGACATCGTGGCGTGCCGGCCTGCGGCACAAAAGCGACGCGAGCGCCGCGGCGATGGTGATGCCGGCCGAGGGACCATCCTTGGGGACGCCGCCGGCCGGAACGTGCAGATGGACATCCGACTGCGTGAACGCCTCGGGCGGGATGCCGAGCGCGCTCGCACGGGCTCGCAGCAGACTCCAGGCCGCCTGTGCCGACTCCTTCATCACGTCGCCGAGCTGGCCGGTGAGGGTGATCTGGCCCTTGCCCGGCATGCGGATCGCTTCGATGAACATGATGTCGCCGCCCACCGGCGTCCATGCGAGTCCGGTCGCCACGCCGATCTCCGGCGCCCGGCCCGCGACCTCGTTCTGCACCTTCGGTTGTCCGGCGTACTTCTCGAGATTCTTCGACGACACCTTCACCATCGTCGACTTCCCCTCGACCACTTCGAGGGCGGCCTTTCGCAGCACTCCCTGGATCTCGCGCTCGAGCTGCCGGACACCCGCTTCGCGCGTGTACTCGGCAATCAGCCGCTCGAGCGCGCCGTCCGCGATGTGGGCCTGTTCGGCCCCCTTATCCTTCCCCAACCCCGTCTCTTTCATCTGGCGCGGCATGAGGTAGCGCTTGGCGATCTGCAGCTTCTCGGACGGCGTGTAGCCGACGAGGTTCAGCTGCTCCATCCGGTCGAGCAACGGATCGGGGATTGGCACCGTGCTGTTCGCCGTCGCGATGAACATCACGCCCGAGAGGTCGAACGGCACCTCGAGGTAGTGGTCCACGAACGTCGAGTTCTGGGCCGGATCGAGCACCTCGAGCAACGCGGCGGTCGGATCGCCGCGCACGTCCGAGCCCATCTTGTCCACTTCGTCGAGCATCAACACGGGCGTGCGTGTCTCACAGCGTTGTAATGCGTGAATGATCCGTCCCGGGATTGCGCCCACGTACGTCCGCCGGTGACCGCGGATCTCGGCTTCGTCACGGACGCCGCCGAGCGATACGCGCGTGAACTTGCGGCCGAGCGCTTCGGAGATGCTCTGGCCCAGCGACGTCTTCCCGACCCCGGGCGGTCCCACGAAGCAGAGAATCGAGCCCTTCGCGTCGGGATTCAGCGTCCGCACCGCCAGATACTCGAGGATGCGCTCCTTGATTGTCTTGAGGTCATAGTGGTCGCGGTCGAGGATTTCGCGCGCGGCTTTGAGGTCGAGCCGATCCTGGGTCACCCGGCTCCACGGCAGTGCGGCAAACACGTCGAGGTAGGTACGCGCCACCTGATACTCGGCGGACTGCGGCGACATCTGGCGCAGCCGCTTGAGCTCGCGGTCGGCGACCTTTTTCCCTTCCGCCGAGAGCTGTGCGTCGTCGAGACGTTTGGCGAGCTCTTCCAGCTCGTCATCGCCCTCCCCTTCGCCCAGCTCCTGGCGGATCACCTGCAGCTGCTCGCGGAGCACGTACTCGCGCTGATTCTGATCGAGCCGCGTCTTCACCTTTTCCTGGATCTGGCTGCCGACTTCGAGCACCTGGAGCTCCTGCACCAGGAAATCCGCCAGGCGCTCGAGCCGGCGCGTGACGTCGTCGATCGCGAGCAGCTCGGCCTTGGCCGGCAACGCGAGGTCGAGGTTGGCGGAGATGAAGTCGGACAGCTTCCCAGCTTCCTGAATGCCCGCGAGCACCTCGTGCAGCTCGGCGCCGAGGTAGGGCGCGATGTCGATCACGCGCGAGAATTGCGCAATGACGGTCCGCTTCAGCGCCTCCGTGCGCGAGTCCTCCAGCAGGTTCTCTTGCAGCGGCTCGGGTTCCGCCATGAGCCACTTCTCACCTTGCGCGATGTCCTTGAGCCGCGCGCGTTCCAATCCCTGCACCATGACCCGCACCGAGCCGTCGCCCAGCTTGAGCATCCGCACGATGGTGCCAAGCGTCCCGACGTCGTAGAGCTGGTGCGGGAGCGTGTTCATCACCGCGCCCTCGGGCGGCTCCATCCCGCCCATCGACTTCACGACGCCGAGCAGCAGGCGCTTCTCGCCCTGGATGATCTCGTCGATCAATTGAACGGCTTTGGGATCTGTGAGGGCCAGCGGCAGAACTACGTGGGGATAGACGACGAGCTGGCCCAGGGGAAGGACCGGCAGGCGTTCCACTAGGTCACTCGCACCGATTGTGCGCCCGACGAGCGCGGCGGTTGTTTGGCGAGCCGGATCTCGAGGAAGCCGTGCTCGTAGGTGGCGCGAATCGATGCGGGATCGACGACCACTGGCAGCCGGAAGCGGCGCTCGAACGGCCCGATCTGCACTTCCATCGCGTGATAGTGCCGCCGGCCCTGATGCCTGGGCATGCGCTCGCCCGCGACCTTCAGGATTCCTTCGTCCAGCTCGACCTTGAAGTCGCCGGCCTGCATGCCGGCGATGTCCATGTGGACGATCAGCTCCTGGTCAGTTTCATAGACGTCGGTGCGCGGTTTCCATTTGGGCGAAGCGACGAACCCGACCGGACGGCCGTGGGCAACTTCATTGAAGTAGACGTCGAGCTCGTCGGCGAGGTGAACCGTGAGAGATCCCGACCCGCGGGAGGGACGGTTCGGCCCCCCTCCTCCAGTCGATCCGAACGAACCGCTGTCACCCATACGCGACTAATGTAATGCGTGGCGCAAGAAGGGCGAATTCAAGGACTTTCCTGCTTCAGAGGTCATCGGATTGCCTCCGCCTCCCTTCCCCCAAATGCCGCTAATGCGGGATTCGGTCGATGAAATGCACGGGGCTTGGGGCAAACCGGATCGACACTGGCGGCATCAGGACCAGCGCGCAACTGCCACCCGAGGAGCAACTGACGACGCCTCGGCGTAGCAGCTTGACGGTGGCGTCCGGCTCGGGGAATGCGACGCTCAACGTCGCCCGGCGGATGGCCGGGGTCAGCCGTTGTAATTGGCTCGGGCCGCTGGCGATGCGCACCGCCTCGACCCGAGGGCCCGCACCGATGAGGAGCTCGACTTCGCCCGATACGTCGGCCGTGAGCACGTTGCCGAGGTTCACCGTACGCATCGTCACCAGCTCCGAGCGCGCCAGATCGATGCGCCGGTCCGCCTCGCGCTCGCTCCCGCCGAGCAGCCGGACGAGTCGCGGCCTGATGGACTTGCTGGGCATGTCGCCGTTCAGCGCCAGCGCGTACGTGTGGATCGCGTCGGCGGGCCGGCCCAACCGCTGCTGGATCTGGCCGAGATGTTCGCCGATTTCGCTTTGGTTGCTGAGCAGCCACGCGGCGCGGACATAGCGCTCGGCCTTGGGCAACTCGCCGCGGGCATAATAGATCCAACCCATCGTATCCCAGTACGCCCCGAGCTGGCCGACGGCGAGCATCTCGCGCATTCCGGCATCGACGAGGGCCAGCCCCCGCAACACCCCCTCAGTCGCATCGATCGCCCGACGCGCGTACATCTCCGCGCTGTCGAGCTCCAGCCGCCGCTCCGCCAGAGCGTATGCCACATTGTTCCACATCTCGGGCGTGGGGGAGAGCGCGACCGCCCGCCGGAACACGGTGAGCGCGTCGGCGCCGCGCCCAAGACGTGCGTACGCAGTGCCGAGCGTCACCTGCAGCGACGTGTCGTCCGGAGAGATCGAGACCGCGTGCTCGAGCGCATCGACCGCCGCGGAGTCGCGGTGAATGTCGATGAGCAATCGCCCCAGGTTCGCGTGGGCATACCGATCGAGCGGATTCACCTCGGTCTGCTTGCGGAACGCGGCGACCGCTTCGTCCTGGCGTCCCATGCGCCGGAGCGTCAGCCCCATGTTGTTGTACGCGTACTGGTCGTACGGATTGATCTCGATCTGCTTGCGGTACGCGATCAGTGCCGAATCGGTCTTCCCGAGCATCATGTACGCGCGGCCGAGGTTGTTCCATGCCCATTGATGTCGTGGGACCAACTCCGTGACAGCGCGGAAGGCACGGATCGCAGAGCGAGCGTCATTGGCGTCCAGCGCGGCCATGCCGCGCCGGTGCAACTCATCCGCATTCGCCCCTCCGGCCGCGTCGGCCGGCGTGGCGGGCGGGTCGCCCGACCGCGTCAGGGCAATCGTCCGTTTTTCGTCTTCGCTCACGACGTTCCGGAATGAGGCGAAGTCGGCTGACCGATCTGCCGGCAGCACGCGACGCGCGTACCGCAGCGAGCGTTCCACGACCACGGTGTCGCCGCGGCGTTCGGCACCCGAGCGGTAGGTGGCGTAGTCGCGGCTCAAGATGACCGCGGCGGGCAGCCGCGCGGTCACCGTGTGCGGCAGGACGATGCGGGCGCGGTACGTAATCTCTTCGACGAGGCCGATCAGCAGGCTGTCGGTCGCTACGCTGTCGCTCGCGGGCAAATCGATTTCGGGAAGCGGCACCTCGAGCTCGGCGCGCTGGTTGGACCAGGTCACGGCGGCAGGCCGGTCCAGCTGGAACGTGAAGGCAAACGGGACGCCGGTGGCCAGCGGATCGTCGGCTACGGCGCTTTGTACCGTCCCCTCGAGCTCCGCCGCGTTGGCGATCTCCTGCGCGAACAGCTGCCATCTGTCTTCTGGTAGCTGACTGAACACCCCGCGCATCATGACTTCGATGTCGCCGCGCGACTCCATGCGCATCGCGATCGTCAACCGCCCCGCGTCGCTGAGCGTGCCGGCCGCCTCGACCGCATTGTAGGTATGGTAGGGCGTCGCCAGCGGAGCGCGCGCGAGCCGCGGCGTAGCATCTTGCGGGATCACCAGCGCCTGCTTGCCCCGGAGGATGAAGAGCAGGAACTGAAACGGGGCGACGTTGGGCGTCGCGTCCAGCCACAGCGAGTCGAGTGCGGGCACGAACGTGATCAAATGGTCGAACTGCGCCGGCGACGGCACGTCGGGGTCGATGGGCTCATTGGCCGAGATCAGAACCGGTGTCGAGGGAACGTCGATAGCGCGCAGCAGCGCCGCGAGGAGGACATGCTTGTCCTTGCAATCGCCATACTGATTGAGCAGCACGTCGGCGGCGGGATGCGGCTGAAAGCGACCCAACCCAAACTGCAGGCTCACGTAGCGGACGCGCTGCGCCACGAAATCGTACAGCGCCGCGATCGAATCGCGCAGCGTGGTCCGGCCACGGACCAGTTCGGCAGCACGTTGCCGGATCTCTGGCGTGACCGTCTCGCGATCGCGCTCGAGCCCGCGATACCACTCGCCCACCTCCGCCCAACTCCGGAACGAGGTCAGTGAGACCTTGTGGTGCTCGCCACGGGACAGGAATGTGCTTTTGCGTCCCGTGGTGTCGATCGTCAGGTTCGCGCGCTGCCAGGTGTAGATGCGGCGGTCGCCGGTTTCCGTTATGCGCGGCTCCGGACCGCCCTCCGTCTTGACCTGCACGTGGGCCTGGCTCGGTACGTCGTACGTGATGCGCTCGTCCCGCACCACCGCCGCGCGCACGAAATCGGCCTCATCCCAGAAATTCCCCGGCGCGAACGGCGTGTGAGTCGTCCACGTGACATGATATTCGAGCGTGTCACCCGGCTGGAGCGCGGGAACAGTCACCACTTTCTGGCGCAGGTCGGAATACATCGGCGCATCCTGGGCGACCGGTCCCGTCACATCCTGCACGGCGCTGGCGGTCGCGACGACGGTGTCGCCGCCGGCCTTGAGCACCCGCACGAAGTCGATATCGAGCCGCTGATTTCCGGAGGCATATGGGTACAACAGCTGCCCGAACCGGCTTACCGCCGCGGTGGTCTGAATGCGAATGCGGGCGTCGAGCGTGCTGCGGCTGGTGCCGTCCAGCTGGAAGGTGGTGGTGCTATACAGGCGATCGAAGACGTAGGGCCTGCGGGAAAAGTCGGCCTGCGCGTGGAGCGGGACGCAGGGCAACAGCGCGAGACAGGCGGCGAGACGCCACATCGTCATTTCAAGTACTTCGTCCAGATGAGCACGACACCGCACCCCGTCGCGACCTGCTGGTACTGCACAGGGGCGCTGGACGCACGAGGATACACCTCGACGCCCATCAGGTCCTTGGGCCTGTAGAGGTGGACCTGATCCCAATCCGACAGAAATCCGTCGATGTAGACTGTCGCGACGCACCACCCGCGCCCGCCCGCCGAAGGACTCGGGAGCAGGGCCACAAAGTCGGTAAGCCCCTGCCCGCGCGCCATCGTGACGGACGGCATCGTCGTGAGGACCGAACGTACCGACCCTGCTCCCGCTATCTCCTCCTCGGTGCGGTAGTAGCCGAGCCCGCTGCCGGCGCGGCGGCGGTCCTCGAAGTCCGCGAGCAGACGCGACTGCTGTCCGGTCACGCGCACCGGCGCCAAAACCACGGGAATTGGGGCTAACGCGATCGGCAACCAGGTCGTGTCGCCGGGACGGAAATCCACAGCCTGGCCGGTGGGAGCCCGGCCGATCGCCTGCACGCTCACCCACTGCGTCCCCGGCGCGACGCCGCGAATCGTAAACGTGCCGTCATCATTGATCACCGTCGTGCCGCCTTCGCGCACGGTCACCCGGCCGCTCCAGACCGGCGTCTGCTCCAGCGTGGTCGCCTGGCCCCGCAAGACCGCCGGCTCGCGCGCGGGCGCGAGCGCCACCGTCAGATCCTGCCGCCCGACCCCGCGGGCGCCGAGCTGCAGGTCGACCAATCCCGACGAGTCCCGCTGCGCGTACGCCCGCAGCCCGATCTTCATGGTGGTCGCTACGCCGCACGCGTAATACGTCCCGGTCGAATCGGTTTTCACGGTGAGCTGGCGCGGCTGCGTCTGGACGTTGGTGGGACCCGTCTGCACGATGCGCAGCCATTGCAGCAACAGGCCGGCGCCGGCGAGATGTGCCTGCGTTTTGGCGTCCTGGACGAAGCCGAAGATGAGCCCGCTGTCGGAGCGCATCATCAGCTCCTGCCCGCAGCGGCGCCGCCACAGGGTGGCGAGCGACGGCGTCGCGACGCTCAGGGCGGAGTCCGAACCGGTGATGTCTACGGGAACGGCGAGCGTGAAGAGACCGGCGGAGTCGAGCCCGGGATGGGAAACGAACAACGTGTAGTGGCCGGGAGCGATGCTGTCGAGACGGAAGCGGCCGCTGCCGTTGGTCTGGGCGTGCCGCTCGCTGCCGCGCACCCACACATCGGCGTCACGGAGCGGAGCGTGCGCCAGGCTGTCATAGACCGTTCCCAGCACCGGACGCTGGCCCAGAGCCACCTGTGGTACGAGCAACAGCAGGAACGACACGCGCATGACGCCCACAATACTTCGGGATTGCGGAGTGAGAAAGGGAAGCGTAGCCTCGCGTATGTCTACATGCTACCCCGAGCGGGCGTCAGCCGGCTCGCCTTGACCCAGAACCAGTTGTCTGGCAGCCCGACTTTTCCCACGCCCCGCATCGTCGCAGGATAGCCGTACAGCGGGTCGTAGCCGACTTCGAGCACGTCACTCCGGCGCGCGCTCTGTTCGACGGCGTCGAACAGCCCTTCTACTGTATACAGCGACCATGGCTCGTGTGGCTTGCCCATCGACTTGCCGCTGGTGTCGCGCAGCGCGACGGCGACGCCGCTCCGCACTTCCAGAATCGCGGGATTGGACGGCCAGGGGCAGAAACATCCCACCGCGATCTGGATGCGATAGGCATCGATGTGTCGAGCCCGCCACGCCTCGCGGTGCTCCCCAAGCTCGCGCAGGAGTGAATCCCGTTGCGCTTGGGTGAGCGCGCCGGTGGCGTTGCGCGGCGGGAGTCTGACCGGAGTTTCCCGCTCGAGCGGCGGCCGTGCCGGCGCGGAAGTCCGGCACGCCGCCAGCAGCAGCAGAGCCGCCGCCATCCAACCCGCTACGCCGGCTTTTGCGCCCATTCTTTGCGACGCTGCTCCACATTGCGCGCGAACTCCTGGCGCCGCTTGTTGAACAGCGCCGCGAGCTCGTCGGTGTAGCCGTACATCGCCCACGGCGCGCGCTGCTGCGCGAAGGCGAGCAGCTCGTGCACTTTTTTCTCCTTGCCGGGAATCGTGGCCGTACCACCGGTGCAGTGGACGATCGCCTCGTACGTCTTGCCGGTGGGGATGAAGTTCACGCTGTGCTTGGTGACTTTCTTGTAGCCCCACATGAGGTCCTGAAAGCGCAGCACGTTGAACGTGAAGAAGGTCGAGCGCACCAGGTATTTGCTCCCGAAGCGCCACCCGGCCTTACCGGTGAGCAACGGATTCTCGAACTCCTGCTCCGCCCCGACCGCCACGCCCATCGGGTCACCCCATTGCGCGACGCGCTTGGCCAGGGGATGGCGCTCCGGATCACGCCATGCGCGCCAGGCCGGTACTGCCTGCCAGGCGAACAGAACCAGGAACAGAATACCGACACCAATCACCACGAATCCGGGCCGCCGGAACGAGTCGCTGTCCAGATAGAACGGATAGAAGCTGCTGCGCAGCGAGCGCATCTCCTTGCTATTGAACAGCTGGTTCTCGAGATCATCCGGCCACGGGGCGAGCTTCCCCTCGCCGGTCGAGGATTCGTCGCCGGCGGTACGCACCACGAGAAAGCGGTTGCCGAACGCGATCGCGGTATACGCGCCCGACTCCTCGCGGCTCGTCTCGACGCCGCTCTGGGTGTGAATCGTGTACTGGCGGATCCCCGTGTCGATGACGCGGTCGCCGGTGACGCGGGCGTAATAGCGCGGCGTGAGCGTGACATCGCGGATCGAGTCGAGATCCGCCTTCGCGAGCGCATGGGGACCGCGGAGGAAGTTGGCGATGTAGCGGCGATCGCTCGTTGCGAGGAGCACGGCCCCGACGAGAGCGAGCGTCCACACGACGACGCGGCGCAGCGAGGTCGCACGAATGCGGGTGACGATCCAGCTGTCCATCGGAATCCCCCTGGCGCGGAGTCGGCACACTATAGCGAACGGGTTTTCTACAGGCTAGCATAGCGATATGCGATCGCTCCCCTACGTCTCCGTGATGGCCCTCACCGTGCTCGCCGGGGCCTGCCAAAAGCCCGCTGCCAAGCCCGCCGCCGGGGTTCCCGACTTCCACAACCCGGCCGATCCCGGCTTCGCCCAGCAGGCGCCCGACAGCTTCCGCCTCCGCTTCAGCACGACAAGAGGCGATTTCGTCATCGCCGTGCACCGCGCCTGGGCGCCACGGGGGGCCGACCGTTTCTACAACCTGGTGCGCTCCGGTTTTTACGACGGCGTGCGCTTCTTTCGCGTGATTCCCGGCTTCATGGCGCAGTTCGGGATCCACGGCGACACAGGCGTGACGGCGGTATGGCGGGCGCGCGTCATTCAGGACGATCCGGTGCGGAGCACCAACGGGCGCGGCATGGTGACGTTCGCGACCGCGGGACCGGGGACGCGCACCACGCAGATCTTCATCAATTTCGGCGACAACAACCGGCTCGACGCGAGCGGGTTCGCGCCGTTCGGGCAGGTGGTCGGGGGCATGGAAGTGGTGGACGCACTGTACAGCGGGTACGGCGAGGGCGCGCCCAACGGGCGCGGCCCGGATCAGTATCGGCTCAATGTCGAGGGCGAGAAGTATCTCGCCCGTCAGTTCCCCAAGCTCGACAAGATCAACAAAGCTACGGTCGAATAATTTGCCGGAGCCGGCCTTGCGCCTCGCCGTTCGTTGAGTCGCGGCGCACGGCTTCGCGGAACGCGGCGATTGCCGCGGTGGTGTCGCCCTTCATCAGATTGATGTTGCCGCGGAACGTCGCGAGGTTCGACGACGTCGGGAACTGCTCCTCGTTGAGCCGCAGCATCGCGAACGCCTCATTGAATTTCCCGCCCCGCGCAAGGCGAAACGCCGCGATATTCAGCGTCGGCTCACCGAAGTCATAGGCCGCCCGGCCGTAGTAGCGCTCGCGCAACGCGCGGTAGGCGCGCGCCGCCGAATCCGCGCCGGACGTCTGGGCCGTCTCCTGAATCAGCTGCTCGAGCGCCATCGGCCGGCTGACGCCGCGGTGGCAGGTATTGCAGGTCACGTCGACATGGCTCGTCATCTGCGCGTGCTCGGGCAGGGTGTCGACCCGCCGGTTGATGTCTTCCACCATACGCATCATCTGCCGGGCGGTCAGCTTGGTGCGCTTCTCATCCTTGGCGAAGTCGAACTGCGCGAGCGGCTGTCCTTCCTGGCCGATGTGACAGTACTGGCAGCGCACCCCGAGGGCGCCGGCGAAGTTGCGCATCATGCCGATGACCTGGATGACGGGCGTGTTCTTCGGAATGACCTTGACGTTGACGAGCGAGTCGGGGGGAAAGCGGCCGGGGGCTTGGGCAGCAACCGCCGGGGCAGCAAGGGCGGCAAGGAGAAAAACCACAGGGCGTGCGTTCATGGCTCAGACATACGCGACGACGCCGCGCCCCGCCATATCAATCCGATAAACCCCTACGAATTCCTGACGGTGGCCTGGCAGTCGCGAGACGCTTGCGGAGAAACACCACGATCATGGATCGTGGGAGACAATAAGGGACGGCAAGGGTCAACACCCCCTACCGCCCCCTACCGGCCCCTACCGCCTCCTACCGTCGTCTTCCTATCTCGCTACAGAGCTACTCGCCGATCCGATAATAATCTCGCCGGTCCTGAGACCGAGCACGTTCTGCAATACGACGTGGATCATGTTCACCGTGATGCCGTACGAGGTCACGCCGTTGCCTGTCTGCAATTGCTCGTTGAGAATGGCGTACCCGACGCCCGGCAAACCGACGCGAGTGTTGGGAGCAACTTCGGTGGTGATGGCTTCACCGTTCACGACCAGGTTCGTGAATCCTGAGCCCTCGCCGTCGCTACCACCGGTGAACTGACCGAAGTAGGCGGTGGCGACCGCAGTCACCACGTCGGCCGTGATGGCGCCGCCCGCGGCGCTCACCTGCTCGAGCTCCGACGTGCTCTGCGCGCCCGACTTCTTGTTATCGACAGCACCGGTCGTCACGGCGTTCAGCCATGATGCATCGACGGCACCGGCTACGCCAAACGCATCTGCTTGTCCGGTCGCCATGCCGCCCGACGAGGGCAGCGTCGCTACTGGGGACTGCGATGTCACACCGGCGGCATTCACATACGTGCCGAATGCCTTTCCAGTGACGGTCTGCGCCTGCACCGCTCCCGCGAGGAGGGTGAGCGCCAATAGGATTTTCGTGGTCATGGTCGTTCTCCTCCCTTAGTTGTTACCGGTTAACCGGTGCCATTGAATGTTGCCGCCCGACAGCAGGCTGTGCCGGAAATAAATGGAGCCGTCCGCGAGCGGGCCGATGCGCATGTAGATGTGATCCTTCCCGACGCCCGGCTCATCCACGTCGCAGGCGTGAAACACCTCGAAGGAGACGTCCTCTTCGGTGGCGCCGTTATGCGGGTTGAGCCGGCCGAAACCGCCGAAACGCCCGCACTGTGGGTCGGTTTCGCTGCCGTCGTTGGGAGTCGAGAACAGGGTCACCTGGCCGTGAAACGCGAAGCCGCCGCCGTACTGCGTTTCCAGATGCTCGTTCCACTCGATGTTGCCGCTGCCGGCCATGTTGAAGGGGCAGGCTGCGTCCGGACGTGCCTGGAATCCAAACGTCGCGAAGTCGTGCGACGATGGCGGGCTCTTACCCGTTTCCGGCTCGGGTTTGTCTACGCGTCCGCCGCCGGTGAGCCGGAAGTCGGAGCATGGACCCCCTCCCTTGTCGTGCCCGGGCAGGATGCCCGCGGTGATGGTGCCTTGCGGACTCGCGGCGTCATGGCACGCCGCGGCAATCAGCACAGCCGCGACTGCACCCAATGCCAGCGAGAGATGTCTCGCGTTGTTCATGAGAACGTCCCGTTCCTTTCGATGTGCATGTGGCGAACTCGGTGCTCGAAACCGAAAGGGAGAAAGAGCAAGGCCGGTGCCAGCCCTCGCGTGCTTTGGGCACCGGCCTCGTGTCGTGACGACGCGTCAGGCGACCCGCGACACTTTGTGGAATCAGTGCTGCGTCTTCGTCATGATCGCGGTTAATTCCTCGGGTGAGAGCGCGTCCGACAAGCCGGGGCCGGATGCATTTTTCACGTCGCTCGGAATCGTGATGGCCGCCTCGCCCACGTTGTTCGTGTAATCGCTCTCAGCGAACATGTGACAGAAGCCCGCAACGTCGCGCGGCCGCGACGCGTCGCCGTCGCCACACGGAAACGGAGGATTCACCGTCACGCGCAGGACGTAATCCCCCGGCGCAACAGGCGTCGCGGGCTCGTCCAGCACGAAGAACTGGCCGTCTAGGACCCGATTGTAGGAATCCGCCCAACCGGCGCTGATGCCCTGAAAGCCGGGGGACGACCGAGTGCCGCAACTGTCGTAGGTGCGCTTGCCACCGGGAGGGCCGCCAGCTGCGGGTGTGACGTCCACCATGCAGAAGCCGCGCTTCGCCGCCTGCACCACCGCACCGGTTTCGACCGAGATCAGATCGTAGGTCGCGTAGTGCCGGAAGTGGTAATGGTCATGGCACAAGGCGTATTCGAACATGCCGTCGTTGGCGGCGACGTGTTCGAGCGGATCGCCCACGAACACGTCCGCCGTGCCGACGTTGGGCGTCGTGGCCGTGAAGCGCAGCACACGGTGCGTGCCGGAGCTCACCCCGCCTTCGACGACGCTACACTGGCTCGCATCCTCGTCCCGAATGAGCCAGGAGTGGGCCAGTTTCTTCGCGTCGACAGTGAGGTCGGGCAAGCCGTCGAGGTCGGGGATGTTGCCCGTCGCGGCGAACCGCGGACCCGGCGCCACATTCGTGGTCCGCTCGGCATTCGTGCACGCGCCGGCGAGTACTGCCGCGCACACCGCCGGGAACAGATACGGTCGCATTGCAACTCCAGGGGAGGGATACCGGAGGAGGTTGCAAACATTGTGCGCACAGCCGCCGAGTGAAGGCGATCCTCCCGTCCCCGCGGCCGTTGCGGCGCTGCAACGGTCGTGTTGAGCCATCCTACTCAGTTTTGGTTGGCATCGCCCCTAATGCGCCGCCGCATGGTGCTGCTCGCGCTGGAACGCGAGAAACGCGTGAATCGCGCCCACCGCGGCCGAGTCCCGGCTCGTGATCCGCACTTCCCCGCCCCCCGGCCGATCGACCGGCACGTAGCTGATCGCGGCGCGCCGGTCGCGCATTACCGCGGTGCCAGGTACGGTCTGCGCGTGCACCTGGAACGGTTTCGTAAAGTCGCCCGCGCGGAACGACGCGGCGATCTCGCGCATGTGACCCCGAATCGCGGCGATCGCGGCGGTGTCGCCCGGATCGTCGCGCTCGAGCACGACACGGCCACCGTCCGGCAGGTCTTCGAAGACGTGCGCCGACGTGTACTGGTCGACGCCCATGACGTGCGCGCCGCGGGATTGCATCGCGCTGAAGTCCGCTGAATCCTGCGAGCGCTTGCAGCCCAGGGCGATCGTGGCTGCTAGTGCCCCGACGAGGATTCCGCGTCGCGATACCCGAGTCTGACCCATACCACCCACAGGGAAATGTTGAGGAGCAAGCCGAGCGCCGGCCGGACGAACGCGAGCCCGACGGCGGCCGCGTAGACCAGTACACCTACGTAGTAGGCGCGACGGACGTTGCTCACGGTTTCGGCGGTCACTTCCGAGCGTAACAAGCCGCCGCGCACCATGGTCGCGAACAACAGGTTCCAACACATGGCTTGCGCGACGAACGTCGCGCAGTAGAAGGCGACCGCCGTTTTCGCCTCGGAGGTCGCGAGGTTCTGCGCCAGCACCGCGGTGGGGAACGGGACGAACGTCACGGTCAGGAGGAGTAAGCCGTTGGCGAACAGGAACGGATAGTTGACGCCCCGCACCATGCGCAGCAGCTCGTGGTGGTTCACCCACATGATCAGAATGACGATGAAGCTCATGAGAAACGCGACGTAGGAAGGCCACAGCGCGCGCAGGCCGGCCCACAGGTTGTGATCGCCGTGCGGGACGCGGATCTCGAGAATCAGCAGCGTGATCGCGATGGCAAAGACGCCGTCGCTGAAGGCTTCGACGCGGGAGGGGCTTTCGGTAATGCTCACAAAGATGC
>Ga0307290_10000024_pt1 | contig 54633 bp, 56 predicted proteins | sample ER_DNA_144_FD_194472 | JGI IMG/M metagenome (GOLD analysis project Ga0307290, IMG submission 194472) | Bulk soil microbial communities from the East River watershed near Crested Butte, Colorado, United States - ER_DNA_144 | ecosystem: Environmental > Terrestrial > Soil > Floodplain | place... | reverse complement strand
AGCTCGTAGCAGCGTGGTTTGGGAGGCGGAAGGAAGAGCGAGTCGGGGGCATTGGGGACGTTTTCCTTGCTCCCGAACACCCCCACCAGTTGCTCGAGCTTGTCGTAGTAGGGGGCCACGTCGGCGTAGCTGATCGGCCAGTCGTCCCCCAGGCCGTCGAACGTCTTCGCCTTGAAGTCGCGCGGGCCGAAACGCAGCGAGATGCGACCCCAGTGGTTCGTCCTCCCGCCGACCATCCGCGCGCGCCACCAGCGGAACTTGTCCCCCCGGGCGACCGTGTACGGCTCGCCGGGGATCTCCCAACCCCCGATGCAGCCGTCGAACTCGCCGAACGGCCTGGCCGGAGTGGAGGCGCCGCGGCGGGGCGATTCGTAGGGCCAGGTGAACATCGCGGAGTTGGTCCTGTTGTCCCACGGACCACCCGCTTCAAGGACGGTGACGTTGACACCAGCGCGTGCGAGCGCGTAGGCGGCCATCCCGCCGCCCGCTCCCGAGCCGACGATGACGACGTCGGCGGGTGACGATTGAGTTGCCAAGCGCATTCAGGGCTCCCGTCTTATTCCAAGGGTTGAGCCGCTACGTCTTACGAATGGACTCCTTCGAGTAGTACCGGGTCCTCGGCCAGCCGGCCTGTGTTGGGGGCTATGCAGTTTCACCCAAAACCGGGAGGAACCCCATGACCCGGAATAACTGGATCGCCCTCGCCATCTTGACGAGCGCCGCCGCCCTTGGCGCCTGTCGGCCAAAGGGCGGGGAAGCTGGCCAGTCCGATCGCGCTGTGGACAACACTGCGCGTGATCCATCGGACCTGCCAGTGTCGTTCACCGTCCCCGCGGGGACGCGCCTCGACCTGACGCTCAGCGGTGAGCTGAGCTCGCGCAAGAATAAGGCCGGCGACACGTTCACGGCGAAGCTGGCGACGGACATCCGTGACGCGTCCGGTAAGGTGGTGATCGAGACCGGCTCGACGGTCAGCGGCACCATCGCGGAGGTGAAGCCCGCCCCGAACCGTCGCACCCCGGGCACGCTGACCCTGGCGTTGAGCACGATCGAGACGGACGGCAAGATACTCCCGATCCGTGCGACGATCGACTCGGTGCAGAGCGAGTACCGCACGCAGGACATCAACGGCCGTGACGCCGCGAAGGTTGGCGCGGGGGCCGCGGCCGGTGCGGTGGTCGGCCAGATTCTGTCGAAGAACACCAAGGGCACTGTGATCGGCGCCGTGGTGGGTGGCATCGCCGGTGCCGGCGTGGCCGCCGAAACGAAGGACCTGGATATCGTGCTCCCGGATGGGTCGCGTATCCTGGCAACGATCACGGAGTCGATGAACTCGTCTCAGTAGCCTAACGCACCGCCGGCGTAACGTGGGTCGGCAACACCGACCCACCCGCCGGCGGTTTTTTGTATAGCGGCGATGATCCCGCTCCGTCCCCGCCGCTCGTCCATCTTGTGTCCCATCGCCTGCAGCGCCCGCACAGTCGCGTCGCTCAAGCCTCCATGCTCGTAGTAGGTCTGGTCGGGCAGCGCCTGGTGATGAATTCGTGGGGCGGCGACGGCGTCGGCGAGACTCATCTTCTGATCCAGCACGTTGAGAATGACCTGGGTGACGCTCGTGATGATCGTGGGCCCGCCCGGCGTGCCGACCACCATCTCCAGACTGCCCGCGCTGTCGAGCACGATCGAGGGCGTCATGGCCGACAGCATGCGCTTGTTGCCGGCAACCGCGTTGGCCTCCCCCTGCACGAGCCCGTACATGTTCGGCTTGCCCGGAGCCGACGCGAAGTCGTCCATCTCGTTGTTCAGCAGGAATCCGGCCCCGGTTACGGTCACCCCGCTGCCAAATCCGCCATTCAGCGTGGTGGTCACGGCTGCCGCGTTCCCCTGGGAGTCGACGATCGAATAGTGCGTCGTGTGCATCGGCTCGCCGCCCGCGGCCTGCGGCGGCGTCGGCGTCGCATGTTCCGGATCGATCTGTAACCGCAGCGTGGCCGCGTACGACTTCGACAGCAGGCGGTCGAGCGGCATGTCGACGAAATCGGGATCGCCGAGCCAGCGGTTGCGGTCGATGAAGGCGCGACGCATCGCTTCGGTGACGACGTGCACGTAGGCCGCCGTGCCGAAGGCGGGGAGCGTGTCGTAGCCCTCGAGAATGTTCAGGATCTCGCCCATCGTGACGCCACCCGAGCTGGGCGGCGGCATCGAGTAGATCGTGTGTCCCCGATAGCTCAGCGCGACGGGTGTGCGCCACTTGGCGCGGTAGCGGCGCAAATCGTCCTTCGTGATGAGACCGCCGCCGCGCTGCATTTCGGCCACGATCAAATCGGCGATCTGGCCGCGGTAAAAGACGTCGGGTCCCGAGTCGCTGATGAGCTGCAGCGTGCGCACGAGGTCGGGCTGCCGCCAGATCGTCCCGGGCGGAGGGGCGCTGTCGTGTACCAGGAACTGCTCCCGGCTCGCGGGGAACCCCGCCAGCAGCTCGCGGTCGCTCGCGATGTCGCGACTGCGTGCGGAGTCGACCATATGGCCCTGCGCGAGCCGGATCGCCGGAGCGATCAGCGTCGCCCAGGGCAGCGTGCCGTATTTCTGCCACGCTGCGTGCAGTCCGGCGACGCTGCCCGGCACGCCCGATGCCAGATGACCCACTTCGCTCTTCTTCGTCGGGTTTCCGGCTGAGTCGACGAACATATCGTGGGTCGCGGCGGCAGGCGCCGCCTCACGATAATCGAGTGCCGTCACCTCGCCGCCGGCAGTGCGGTGGACGATGAAGCCGCCGCCGCCGATGTTGCCGGCGTCGGGCAGCACCACCTCGAGGGCGAAGGCGACCGCCACGGCGGCGTCGATGGCGTTGCCGCCCAGCTTCAGGATGTCCACCCCGACCTGCGTCGCCAGTGGATGCGCCGAAACGACCATGACGTGGGGGGCCGTGACGGGCCGCGCCCGTAACGTCCAGGTCGCAGGAATGACGGCAGGGCCCCGAATCGGGGCAGGAGCGGCGGTTGGGGGGCGATGGGCACAGCCAAGGGCCGCCAGCAGACATATCGCGGGGAGCTTTCGCATTCGTAATCTTATCGTCTAATTCTCCTCCATGACAAACCGCGATTTCCACGATCCGCGCGCCACCGAGCAGCGCAACCCGCGCTCCGAGCGCATCGACGTCGCATCCAGTCTCGAGATCGTGGACATCATGAACGCCGAGGACGCGCGCGTAGCGGGCGTGGTGCAGGGGCAGCGCGAGCAGATGGCCCGGACCATCGATCTTATCGTCGTCGCGTTCAAGGCGGGTGGCCGGCTCGTCTACGTCGGCGCCGGCACGTCCGGCCGTCTGGGCGTCCTCGATGCCACCGAGTGCCCGCCCACCTTCGGCGTGCCCCCCACGATGGTGACCGGCGTAATCGCGGGCGGCTACGGTGCGCTCGTGAAGAGCGCGGAAGGGGCGGAGGACGACGTGAACGCCGGCGCGGCGGCAATGGACCCGGAGGGGGGGGGGGCCGCCGTTACCAATCGCGACGTCGTCGTCGGCATCGCGGCCAGTGGAACGACGCCCTATGTCCGAGCCGCGCTCGGGCGCGCGCAGACTCTGGGTGCCAAGACGGTGCTCGTCACGTGCGCCGCGGCGCCGCAGGTGCTCGCCGAGACGTGCGACGTCATCATCAATCCCGTCGTGGGACCGGAAGTGCTGACGGGCTCGACCCGCCTCAAGGCAGGGACGGCCACCAAGCTCGTCCTCAACACGCTCTCGACCGGTGCGATGATCCGACTCGGCAAGGTCTTCGGGAATCTGATGGTGGACCTGATGGCGTTGAGCGCAAAGCTGCACGACCGTGGCGAGCGCATCGTGATGGAAGTCGGCGAGGTCTCGCGCGAGGAAGCGCGCCAGGCGATCGAGCGCGCCAAGGGGAGCGTGAAGCTCGCGATCGTGATGGCTCGCCGCAAAGTGGATGCTGCCGAAGCCCGGCGCCTGCTCGAAACGGCAGATGGGTTTGTCCGACCCGTGGTGGGTGATCCGCCTCCGGTGGGCCGATGACACTGGCGGTCGGTGTCATGTCGGGCACGTCGCTCGACGGAATCTCGACGGCACTGGTGCGGTTGCAGGACGGTGCAGTCGAGCTGGTCGCGTTTCGTCAGGAGCCGTACTCCGCGGCTGAGCGTGGTTCGATCATCGACACGATGGCGCGCGGCACGCCCAAGGACGTCGCGTTTCTGCACGTCGCACTGGGCGAAAGATTTGCCGGGGCCGTCCTTGCGCTCCTCGCGCAGGCACGCGTCGCGCCCAAGGACCTTTCATTTATCGCGTCGCACGGCCAGACGATCTGGCATGAGCCGGGGCGTGCGACCTTCCAGCTCGGCGACGCGGCGGTGCTGGCGGAGCGGGTCGGCGTGCGCGTGGTGAGCGACTTCCGCGCGCGCGACGTGGCCGCGGGAGGGCAGGGGGCGCCGCTCGTGCCGCTCGCCGACGTGATGTTGTTCGGGCACGAGCAGCGCGGCCGCTGGCTGCTCAACATCGGCGGCATGGCGAATGTCACATGGGTGCCGCGGCGCGGTGTGCCCGACGGTGCGTTCGCCTTCGACACGGGCCCCGGGGTTGCGGTGATCGACGCGATCACGCGGCGCGTCGATCCCGACGCGACGTTCGACGCGGGTGGCGAGCGCGCGCGCCGCGGCCGTCCGGTGGCGAAGCTACTCGACGAGCTGCTGGCGGATCCGTATTTCGATCAGCCGCCGCCCAAGAGCACGGGCCGCGAGCGGTTCGGGATCGAGTACGCCGACAAGCTGCTCGCGCGGGTACGGAAAGCGGGCGGCTCGGACAACGACGCGGTGGCGACGGCGACCGCGCTCACGGCCGAGTCGATTGGTCGCGCCATCGCGCGGTGGGGAAAGGATGACAAGGCCGAGGTCGTCATCTCGGGCGGGGGCGCGAAGAATCCTGCGCTCGTGGAGCGGTTGGCCGCGAAGATCCAGCCGCGTCCGGTCGTGCTCTTCGATCAGATCTTCTTCGACGGCGAGGCCAAGGAAGCCGTGGCGTTCGCGTTCCTCGGCCATCAAACGGTGATGGGGAAGGCAGGGAATCTCCCCGCGGCGACGGGGGCGCGGGGGCCGCGCATCCTGGGGCATATCACTCCGGCATGACGCCGCGCGCGCGCCTCGTCTGTCCGGCGCTGCGCTGGCGGCGCGGCTCATTCAAGTCTGAACGGACAAAGATCGAGCAGGCCCTGGCCGCCGGGGTCGGCGGCTTCATTCTCTTTGGCGGCACCCGTTCTGCCGTCGCCGCGCTCACCAGCGCGCTGCGTGGCACCGCGGGCCGGCCGCTGTTGCTCGGTTCTGATTTCGAGCGCGGGCCGGGCCAACAGGTGCGTGGCCTCACCGAGCTGCCGCCGCCCGCGGCACTCGGGTACCTGAACGATCTCGATGCGACGTACGCGTGCGGGCAGATCACCGGGACCGAAGCCCGGGCCGTCGGACTGACGTGGGTCTTCGCGCCGGTGTGCGATCTCGACGTCGAGTCGCGCAACCCCATCGTGCAGACGCGCGCGTTTGGCGCCGATCCGCGGCTCGTCGGGTCGCACGCGGCGCCGTGGATCAAAGGGTGCCAGGAGCACGGCGTGATGGCGTGCGCCAAGCACTACCCTGGACACGGTCGCACCACGACCGATTCGCACGAAGGTCTCCCCGTGGTGACGGGATCTGCTGCCGAGCTGCAGGCCGAGGCTGCGCCGTTTGCGGCGGCGGTGCAGGCGGGAGTCGCGAGCGTGATGCCGGCGCATGTCGCGTATCCGGGCTGGGACCCGTCCGGCTCGGCCGCGACATTCTCGAAGCCGATCCTCGACTATTTGCGGACGACGCTCGCGTTCGACGGACTCGTCGTCACCGACGCCTTTATCATGGCCGGCGCGACCGCGGCAGCACCGGAGGGTGTCGCGGCGGTGGCGGCGGTGAATGCGGGCTGTGACATGTTGCTGTATCCGACGGACTGGGCCGGGGTGGTGCGCGAGCTCGAGCACGTCGATCCGGATCGAGCGGATCACGCGCTGGCGCGGTATGGGGCCGCGGTCGACCCCGTGGCCTGGCCCCGGGGTAGTTCTACGCTGGATGAAGGGGAGCTCGCTGAGCACCAGAGGTTCGCGGATGGGTTGGCCGATCGGGCGGTGCACCTGGTGCGTGGCGAGCGGCCGCAGCTGGGCACGACCCTCAGCATCACGGTTGTGGATGATGATGTAGGGGGACCTTACACGATCCCGCCGCGCGACGTGTTTGCCAGGACCTTAGCAGCGCAGGGGGTACGGTTTCCCAGAAACCGGACACCTGACACCAGACACCTGATTCTTGTATACGCCGAGCCGAGGTCGTGGAAGGGTCGAGCGGACCTAGGATCCCAATCGCTGGCGACGCTCGAGCGGTTGGTACCCGGGGCGTCGCTCGTGATTCTGTTCGCACATCCGCGGCTGGCCCGTCAAATCCCCGGTGATGTGCCGGTGCTGTGTGCGTGGCATGGGCAGTCGTTGATGCAGCGGGCGGCGGCGCGGTGGGTTTCTACGAAGGTGTGAGAGGACCGTGAAACGACTCATCGAAACCACCGATCGGTCCCTTATCGAAGCGCTTCGTCTCGCTCTCGAGACAGAAGAGATCGACGTGCGCGTTCTCGAAACTGGAGCCAGCAGTCTCCCGTTCACTCCCACGATTGTTACGGTGATTCACGACGAGGATTGGGATCGCGCGCGCGAAGTGCTTCGATCACTGCAGCAGGAGCCGATGCCGTATCACACGCGGGCGCCGCGGCTCCGACGCCAAGTTCGGGTTGCCTTGTTCGTGTTACTCTCCCTCGTGGCGATCTTCTGTCTCTGCTTCGCATGACGGCGCTCGGCGCCTGCGATAGAATTCGACTCTCAGCCTGACGCACCCCGTTAGGCGATTCTCTTGGAATGGGGCTGGTACATGAAATGGATCGCGGTTTCGCTTGTGCTGATCTCGATCGGTTGCATGCCGCGCCCGCGTACAACGGTAGCCGACCTGCCGATCGCGCTCCCGTGTACTGGACTCAGTAACGGCACAGCCCTCTGGGCCGACAGCCTGCCGATTGTCTCCGACACGTCGCTTCAGCATGTGGTCGGGGGCGGCTCGGCGCTGCGCTATCCCGATGATCTCATGCTCGCCAACCGTCCCGGCATTGTGAGAGCACGGTTCGTCATCGACACGCTCGGTGGTGTGGTGCCAGGGTCGAGTATTATCGAAGCGTCTACCGACGAAAGATTTGCTCGCGCGGTCTGCCAGGCCTTGCCCACGCTCAAGTTCGCTCCCGTCATTGTCGATGGGCACAAGGCCGTAGCGGGGCTCGTCCACGTGCCGTTCACGTTTCGTGTGGATAGATGACCCTTCGCAATCCCGACGCCGCGCAGGCGGGTGGATACGTCCTCGCGCTGGCCGGCGTCCTCGTTGCTATTGGCCTCCTCTTTCATCCCGTTCCCTCCGGTGGATTCGAAGAACGCGCGTCCGTCCTTGCCAACACGCCGTGGTGGGGGCCGATTCATGTCGCCATTGCGGCCGGGTTCGTGTTGTGCCTGCTCGGCAGTCTCCTCATCCTCGTCGCCGGGGGAGACCTCACGCACCCATGGCCCGCGGCCTTGAGCTGGGGTGCCATGGCGGTGGGCATGGTGTTCTTCACTGGTGTCGCGCTGATCAACGGCTGGGTCATGCATTACCTCACGGCGCACGGCGCGCCGACTTCTGTGCCGCTCTTGTACGACGCGTTCAATCGCCTGCTGCTTGGCTATGGCTGGCTCGGCAATCCGCTGTTTCTCGCAGGGCTGACCGGCGTCGCCCTTCTCGAGCTGCGGCATCACGCAGCCGGCATGCCGAACCCGCTCGCCTGGGCAGGAGTGGTCGTAGTCGTGTTGTCTTGGGGTCGAGGCATCGGGTCGGCGACCGGCCTGTACTTTCTCGAGCCGCTGATCTTCGCCAACGTGCCGGCATTCTTATGGCTCGCCTACTACGGGCTCCGAGTTGCCCGCGGTGTGCGTGTAGATTGAGGAATGAAATTCGTTCTCGTCATCTACAACGATCCCTCGCTCGCCGATGCGCTGCCTCAGGGAGAAACCGATCAAATGATGCGCGATTGTCTCGCGCACGCCGACGAGTTGCGCCGCGACGGACGTCTGACCGAATCCCAGATGCTCGAAGACGCCGCAGCCGCGAAATCGGTCCGAATCCGTAACGGCCGCACCAAAGTGACCGACGGCCCGTTCAGTGAAGCCAAGGAGGTCCTGGGAGGCTTCAACCTGATCGAAGCGGCAGACATGAAGGAGGCCGTCGAGATCGCAAAGGAATTCCCCTGGGCCCGCACGGGCTGCGTCGAGGTTCGCCCGCTGCGCGACATCGAGACCGTCCGTCGGCGAGTCGCCGCGCGCTGATGAAGACCCCATCGCGCGCATCCGCTACGCGCGTATTATCAAGGACCTTTCGATTCGGGCCCACAAGCCGCCTAACTCGCAACCGAGGGGAGAACCAACGTGAACTGGCAACTGGGACTGATCTTCGTCGTTGTACTGGTCGTGGTCCTGATGGTCGTTCGCCGCCGCCGTACTCCACCCGGTCCGGGCGCATCCTAAAGGGCCTTTCTGACGGCTATCCGAGTGCACTAGGAGCTGCGAGCTAGTCCGGTGGACGAAGATTCGGGCAGGAAGCGAGGCGCGTGGGCCGGCCAACTCGGCGGTCTGGTCGTCATCGTGGCCTTGATCCTCTGGTTCGTTCAGATGCGGAAGGCACCGACCAACCTGCTGCAGCGACGTGATTGCGAGCGCGCCTACGAGGCAGCGCGCACTGCGTCCGATACCGCCTCGGTCGATCAACGCCGTCCGGTGCTCGGCCAATCGACCGATACGCTCACGTGTGGCACCTTTCGCCGGGCGGGCCGACTCCCCTGACATTGGAATTCCGCTGCAAGGCGTTGCTCTTCGATCTCGACGGGGTACTCGTCGATTCTCGCTCCGTCGTCGAACGCACGTGGCGTCGCTGGGCCGAGCGCCATCAGCTGGATCCGATGCCCTTGCTGGAGGTGGCGCACGGCCGCCGGGCGCGCGATACGTTGCGTATGGTGGTGCCGAGTCTCGCCACGGACGCCGAGGTCGACTGGCTCGACGCGGCAGAGCTCGCGGACCGCGAGGGGCTGCCCGCCGTTCCGGGCGCGCTCCAATTCCTTTCCCTGCTCCCGTCCGATCGCTGGGCGGTTGTCACGTCGTGCGGACTTGAGCTCGCCCGGCAGCGCCTCGGCTCCGCCGGAGTGCCGGTGCCCGATGTGCTGATCGTGGCCGAAGAGGTGAAGCTCGGTAAGCCGGCGCCCGACGGTTATCTCCTCGGCGCGAAGCGGCTCGGCGTCGATCCCGCGTCATGTCTGGTGTTCGAAGATGCGCCGGCGGGCATCGTGGCGGCCCGTGCCGCGGGGGCGCGGGCGATAGGGCTGACCACGACGCATCGGCCCGGCGACCTATCGGGGGTAGACGCAACGATCGCCGATTTCAGAGGTATTGATATCCGTCCTGAACACGACGCGCTCGTCGTCACGCTCCCGAGCCAGCGAACTCTGTGAACGGCTACAACTTTACCGATCGCGTCCGCAAGGTGCTGCAGATGGCGCGTGAAGAGGCCATGCGACTGCAGCATGAGTACGTGGGCACAGAGCACATTCTCCTTGGACTATTGCATGAAGGGGAAGGCGTGGCTGCTGCCGCGCTCACGAATCTGAACGTCGATTTCGAGGAGGTGGCGGCGAATGTCTACGACACGGTCAAAAAGGGAAAGAACGAGGTTCGATCGCTGGATTTGCCGTATACCTCACGAGCAAAAAAGGTTCTCGAATTGTCGATGAGCCAAGCCCGCGAGCTGAATCACACGTACGTCGGGACAGAGCATTTGCTCCTCGGCGTGCTGCGGGAGAAGAAGGGAATTGCTGCTCAGGCGTTAATCGGCGCCGGCATAACGCTCGAGACGGCCTGCGCCGAGGTGTTGCGTCTCTTGGGGGATGAAGGTCCGGACTCCGGAATCGGCCGGGAGCATCCGGATACGGCTGATCAGCGCTTCAAAACGGCCATTGCTCTCGTGGAGCTTCATCACCTGCGGTTTGGGAGCTATCCTGATTCCTTCGACGATCTGGAGTTTTTGGGCGCGCAGGATCGTCATACGCTCCTGAAGGGCCTGCGGTATGAGAAACTGCCGGACGGGTACGGGCTGGACATCGTCAGTGGCAAAGACCAGAAGCCTCGCGTGACCTACCCTCCCGATTTCTGGCGGGGGCTTGGCATTCGCCGCACGAACGTCGATCGCTCATCCGGCGCGTGAATGCTGTACGATCGCCCGGCGGTCGCAGCGTACTTCGATCAGCTGGCTGACGGAGAATGGCAGCGCTTCGGGAAGGCCGTACTCGGCGCAATTCACGAACACATCCACAATCTCTATCTCGAGCGCTTCGTTCCGCGGGGATCGCGTGTGCTCGAAATCGGCGCCGGCCCCGGGCGGTTCACGCAAACGCTCCATCGCCTCGGCTGCCGCATCGTGGTGGCGGACATCTCAGACGTGCAGCTTGGCCTCAATCGCCGCTACGGATCCGAAAACGGATTTGCGAGCAGCGTCGAGGCCTACGAGAAGCTGGACATTTGCGATCTCACGGCTCTGCCCAACGCCAGTTTCGATGTCGTCGTCGCGTATGGTGGTCCCTTGAGCTACGTCTTTGAGCGGCGGGACGACGCCGTCGAGTCTTGTCGGAGAGTGCTGAAGCCCGGAGGCGTCTTGCTCGCGAGCGTGATGTCGCTGTGGGGCACGCTCCATCGACACCTGGCGGCGCTGAAAGATCTGCCGTTGTGGAGCACCAAGAACATAGTCGAAACGGGTGACTTGACCCCGGAGAACGATCCGACCTCACCGCACAAGTGTCATCTGTTCCGCTCGGCCGAGTTGGCGAATCTCATGGAGCGTCACGGATTCACGGTCGAGGCGCTGGCGGCGTCGAACGCGCTCAGCACGAATCTGGAGCCGCTGCTGCTGGAGTTACGCCAACAACCCGATCGCTGGCAGGCACTGCTCGACCTCGAGGCCCAGGCGACGGCACAACCCGGCTACGTCGATGGGGGAACACATCTGATCGTAGCGGCGCGATCGGAGCCGTTGGATCGCTAACGCTCCCGCATATAGATTGTTTGGCACTGCAGGACTTTGGGCCTGCGCCTCCAATCAGTCACTGTCGGACATCGGGCCGACGTCAGATCCCAAATCGCCGGAGGCACTATGTCCGACTTCTCCGAAGTCTCCCTCTTGGTCGCGTTCACCGACTTCACTCGTTTTGCCGCGCAAGCCGAGCGACTGGACGACGCTGAGGTGGCTCGCGTGATGGACGCGTACTATGAGCTGGCCGGTCGTACCGTTGCCGCGGCTGGCGGTCGCGTCGTCAAGTTCATCGGTGACGCCACGCTTGCCGTGTTTCCCCCCGAGGTGGTCGATGGTGGGGTCCTGGCGCTGTTGGAGCTCAAGGACGCGGCCGACCGACTCATGGCGGAACGCGGCTGGGAATCCCGGCTCAATGTCAAGGCGCACTTCGGGCCGGTCGTCGCTGGTCAGTTCGGCGTTGCCTCGGACAAGCGGTACGATATTCTCGGGAAGACCGTAAATGTGGCCGCTCGGCTCGACGCGAGCGGTGTGGCACTGTCTGTCGAGGCGTTCCGGCAACTGGGACCCGACGTGCGACAGCGCTTCAAGAAGCATACGCCGCCAGTGACATATATTCGGGTGGAAGACCCTCATCGTCCCGGTCGCGCGATGCGCCGGTAAACGGAGACCATGACCGACGAGTTCAAGGCCAAGCTGCAGGCATTGCTTCAGGCACACGCCGCGCAAGCGGCAAAACAGCAGCCCGCTGACAAGGCGCCGCGCGATCAATCGGATCGGCGGATGTGCGGCGAGCGTCTGCACTCTGTCGTGCGTCCCGTACTCGAGGGGCTCATCGCCGAGCTCAAGAGTGCCGGGCACGAAGCGTCCGTTCGCGAGCACATCGAGCGCGACGACGCCTATCCCAGCGTCGCCCTCTCCTTCACACCACGGAGCGGCCTCGCCTCGGCGCTCATTTTCCGCTACGACCCCCGGCACGGCATCGTCGTCCACCGCGAGGTCAAACACGCTCCGTGGAAGGGACGGCCACCCACCGGCACGGGCGATCGACTCGGCACCATCGGCATCGCCGCGGTCTCGGAAGCGTGGGTCGAAACCAAGAGCCTGAGCTTCATCGAGGCCGTCTTAAAGGCGAACTAGAGGCATCGTTCTCTGGGCGATGGTCGAAGCAGCGGGTCTGATTTCGTGGGTTGGCTATTACTTGACTGGCCGCGCCTTGCCGGCGGGCGTCGCGGCACTCGCCGTCGTCACGCTCATCACGCTGCGCTCTTCGCGTCTCGAGGGCGACGGAGCTTCCTGACGATGGCGTCCGCTCCGACACACATCGTGGCGGCGGGCGCGATCGACGCTAAGCGCATCCTCGTCATCGGCAGCGGGGGATCCGGCAAGACCACGTTTGCGCGACGCCTCGCGGAGCGAACGACGCTTCCGCTGATTCACCTCGATGCGCTGTATTGGCGCGCTGGGTGGGATCCAACTCCAGCCGCCCAGTGGCGGGCGACGATCGACGAGCTTGTGCGCCGAGAGGCCTGGATCATGGATGGCAATTACGGCGGGACGATGGATATTCGACTGGCGGCCTGCGACACGATCGTGTTTCTCGACGTGTCGCGACTCGTCTGTCTGTGGCGAGTTTTGAGACGACAGCTGCAGCACGGCGGTGAGAATCGCGCCGAGTTGCCGGCCGGATGCCCAGAGCGTCTTACGTGGGAGTTTGTGAAATGGATCTGGACGTATCCGGCGCGCCGGCGTGGGTCGATTCTGCGGCGCCTGAAGGAGCTAGAGCCTCACAAGCGCGTTCACGTCCTGCGTACGTCAAGGGAGATGGACAGATTCCTGGACAGCGTCTCTGATGCGTAGAGGAACCAAGGTCTTGCGATGGAACGACGCGAGCTGATTCAGTGGCTGGTCGCGACCGCGGGACTCCGCGCGCTCGACGGCCTTGCACCAGCCGACCTGTTCGCGCTTGGCCGCGACGTTCACGGTCACACGACGCCGCACGCCGCCGGCCGTACGCTCACCGCGCATGCCGAGCAAACCGTCGCGATCGCGGCGGAACGCATCATCCCCGCGACCGAGACACCGGGTGCCACCGATGCCGGTGTCAGTGCTTTCATCGAGAAGATGTTGACGGATTGGCACACGCCCGCGGAGCGGGAGCGGTTCCTCGCCGGACTGCAGGACCTCGACGGGCGGTGCCGCGCTCGCGCGTCGCGAGACTTCGTCGCTTGCAGCGAGGCTGATCAAGTCGCCGTCCTCACCGCGCTCGACGACGCGCATGAGGAATGGTTCGACCGGCTCAAGTACCTCACCGTGTACGGCTATTGTACGTCCGAAGTCGGTCAGCGCGCGCTCGGTCTCTTCCCACTGCCATGGCGCTATGATGGCTGCGCCCCGGTCGATGCCGCCCACTGACTTCGACGCGATCGTCGTCGGTTCGGGAATGACCGGCGGCTGGGCGGCGAAAGAACTGACCGAGCTCGGCCTGCGCACGCTGGTGCTCGAGGCCGGTCGGCCGATCTCGCCCGAGCAGGACTACGTCGAGCACAAGCCGACATGGGAGATGCCGTTCCGCGGCCTGGGCGATCGCCGCGCCACCGCCGAACGGCAAACGATCCAGAGCCACTCCGTGTCGTTCGACGAGATGAGTCACGTTTTCTGGACCGATGACGTCAACAACCCGTACTCGACGCCGGCCGACCGTCCGTTCTACTGGTTTCGCGCGCGCCAGGTCGGCGGCAAGTCGATCATCTGGGGACGCCAGGTCTACCGCATGAGCGACCTCGACTTCGAGGCGAACCTGCGCGAGGGCATCGCGGTCGACTGGCCGATCCGTTATAAGGACATCGCGCCGTGGTACGATCACGTCGAGCGTTTCATCGGCGTGAGCGGACAGAAAGAAGGGCTCGCGCAGCTCCCGGACGGCGAGTTCCTCCCGCCGATGGCGCTGAACTGCGCCGAGCAGCATGTCCGGCAGCGGATGCAGGAGCGGTTTGGGCGCGACCGCGTGCTCACAATCGGTCGCGTCGCCAACCTGACGGCCCCACACAACGGTCGTGCGCCCTGCCACTACTGCGGACCGTGCCACCGCGGATGCATCACGCGGTCGTATTTCAGCAGCGTCAACGCCACGCTGCCCGCGGCGCGCGCGACCGGCCGCCTGACGCTGCGGCCGTTCAGTATCGTGAAGCGCCTCGTGTACGACAGCAAAAAGAACCGGGTAACCGGCGTCCGCATCATCGATGCGCAGACGAAGCAGGAGCGCGAGTACACGGCCCGCGTCGTTTTCCTGTGCGCGTCGGCGCTCGAAAGTGCGCGAATTCTGCTCAACAGCGGTCTGGCCAACTCGAGCGGGCAAGTCGGCCGCAACATCATGGATCACATCAAGTGGGGCGGGGCGGGCGGGCAGTTCGACGGCTGGACCGACCGCCGAGTGATCGGTGAGCGTCCGAACGGGATCTATGTGCCCCGCTTCCGCAATGTCAGCTCCCGGCATCGCGATTTCATCCGCGGCTACGGCTTTCAGGGTGGCGCAGACCGGTCGGGATGGGAGACGGCACTGCACGCACCGGGAATTGGGCGGGCGTTCAAGGCACGGCTGTCGCAGCTCGGTCCCTGGACGATGAGCCTCGCCGGGTTCGGCGAGATGCTGCCGCGCGAGGAGAATCGGGCGACGCTGCACCCCACGTTAGTGGATGCCTGGGGCATCCCTTCGTTGCACATCGACTGTCGCTGGAGCGACAACGAGCTCGCCATCCATCGCGACATGAGCGTGACGGCGGCGGAGCTGCTGGAGGCAGCGGATGCGACGCACATTGAGCCCAGCACGCGCGGGCCGAGCACGCCGGGCGGGACTAACCATGAAATGGGGACCGCGCGGATGGGCCGCGATCCCAAGACGTCGGTCCTCAATAGCTGGAACCAGACCTGGGATGTGCCGAACCTGTTTGTGACCGACGGGGCGGCGATGACGTCGAGCAGCTGCCAGAATCCATCGCTCACGTACATGGCATTGACCGCCCGCGCGTGCCGCTATGCAGTCGACCAGCTCAAGCTACGCGAGCTATGAACCGGAAAATCGGTTGGTGGGTGATGACCGTCCTCGCCCTGATCATCGCCGCATACGCGATCGCACTGCTGTTCGTCCCCGCCATGCGCGCGCCATTCCTGCGAGAGCGCTTCGCCATCACGCCGCTTGCGGCGTACTTGCATCTCGCGGGTTCGGGCACTGCGCTCGCCATCGGGCCGTTTCAGCTCAACGCGCGCCTGCGGAGCCGTTTCCTCCGCGTCCATCGCTGGATGGGACGCACCTACGTGATCTGCGTCTTGCTCGGTGGAACAGCGGCGCTGGCGCTCGCGACGACTGCGCAAGCGGGACTGCCGACCCACGTCGGTTTTGGGTTGCTTGCTGTGCTCTGGTTATTCGCTACGGGAAAGGCATACCGGCACATCCGCGCCGGCGACCAGGTGTCGCATCGCCGCTGGATGATTCGCAGCTACGCCCTGACATTCGCCGCCGTGACGCTCCGGATCTGTCTACCGCTGAGCCAGATCGCCGGCATGTCGTTCGATGCCGCCTATCAGACGATTGCCTGGCTCTGCTGGGTCCCGAACCTCATCGTCGCCGAGTGGATCATCCTGCGGCAACGGACCGGTGCTTCGATCGTCGAACCAAGCTCGGTCGTGTCATGAGAGCGGTGTTCGTGGGCGTTACGCTCGCTGCCTTGGTGAGTTTTGGCTGCAAGAGCAAGCGGGAGGCTCCACTGGAGAAGGCCCTCCAGAAGGAAGAGGTGCCTCCGGCGAGCGCGCCCGTGGTGCAGACCGTGAGCGGTGACGCGGAATGCCGCGGCGCTGCAAACGAGCAAGAGCCGAACGTCCGCTGGGTCGCGGACACGTCTTTGAGTGCAGACCTCACCTACGATGGAGTCGCGGATCGCGTCTATTGGGGCACCGGAGGCGACACCGCGTTCGTCGTCGCCATTGTAGAATGCGCAGAAGGCAAGCCTGGCCGCATGTGGACCTTCCCGCTCCGCGCCCGCGCGATCTACGGAACCACCGACCTTGAGATTTCCCTCGTCAACCCGGCATTTGGACACGGGTATTTTGCCGAGAATTGCCTGGGCGCCGAAAGTACGGCCGACTGCCGCCAGCTCGGCCAGCTCAATACACGGCTCGAAGCCGCCTATCAACGTGGCGGTCGTGGGCTGCAGATTGGTATCCCGGACCGGGACAACGTCCACGTCTATTGGGATTCCGTCGCCAACAAGTTCGTCACTTGGCGTCCATGACATACGCGATTCTGCTGACGGCATTCGTCGCGGTACAGAGCGCAGCCCAGACATCAGCCCACTCGCGCACCTACGCCAACCCGATCGACATCGACTACCGCTACAACTTCGAGCAGTTGAACCAGGGCATTTCGTACCGCTCGGGCGCCGACCCCGTCATCGTGGTGCAACGCGGGAAGTACTATCTCTTCGAAACCATCGGGGACGGGTACTGGGAGTCGACGGACCTCGGCACGTGGCGGCACATCACGCCCTCGCGCTGGCCGCTCACCGACGTCGTGGCACCCGCGGTGCTGTCCGTCCGAGACACCATCTATCTCCTGCCGAGTACCACGAGTCCGCTGCCGATTCTCATGCTCACCGAGCCGGCCAGCGGGCGAGTGGAGTTCTACAATCGTTTGTTGCCCTGGCTCCCGATGGCGCGCTTCCGCGAAGCGGACGTGCTCGCCAAGCCGGATTCGGTGCAACCCGGGCCGTGGGATCCGCAGTTCTTTCACGATCCCGATACCGAGCGCTGGTTCCTGTATTGGAATTCGTCGAACGCGTATCCGCTGCACGCCATCGAGCTCGATAAGAGCAAGCATCTCGCCTACAAAGGGACGCCGCACTGGCTGTTCGGTCTCGACCCGGCCAATCATGGCTGGGAACGCTTCGGCCGGGACCATCGGGATTCGACGATCACGCCGTTCATCGAAGGCTCCTGGATGACGAAGCACGCCGGCCGTTATTACCTCCAGTACGGCGCGCCGGGCACCGAGTACAACGTCTACGCGACCGGCGTCTACACGGCAGCCGGCCCACTCGGCCCGTTCACGTACGCGCCCTACAATCCGGTCGCGTACAAGCCCGGCGGCTTCGTGCAGGGCGCGGGACACGGCAACACTTTCCAGGACGTGTATGGGAATTGGTGGAACACCGGGACGCCGTGGATCGCCGTGAACTGGAACTTCGAGCGCCGCATCGGGCTGCATCCCGCGGGCTTTGATGCGGACGGGCAGATGTACGTCGACACGCGCTTCGGCGATTTCCCGCACTGGCTGCCGACGAAGTCCGGGCAGTCGAGCGCCGAGCTGTTTACCGGCTGGATGCTACTGTCGTATCGGAAGCCGGCGACCGCGTCGTCGGCGCTCGACAGTTTTCCGGCGAGCCGCGTGACCGACGAGAACCCGCGCACGTTCTGGGTGGCCAAGCAGAATCGACCGGGCGAATGGCTCACAATCGATCTTGGCGGGACGTACGACGTGAAAGCGATCCAGGTGAACTACGCCGACTACAAGTCGGGCGTCTACGGGACCGACTCCACCGTGGTCACGCAGTTCCGCCTGCAAGCGTCACTGGACGGCCAGCTGTGGGCCATCGTGGCCGATCTGGCGGACGAGACGCGTGATCGTCCCAACGCGTATGTCGAAATGTCGACCCCGGTGCGCGCGCGCTTCGTGCGCTACGAGCACATTCACGTCGGTGCCGCGAACCTCGCGATCAGTGATGTCCGCGTATTCGGCCACCAGTGGGGTGTGCAGTCGCGGCCCGCAACCCCCAAGGGTCTGACGGCGCGGCGCGATCGCGACGCGCGCAATGCCATGATCACCTGGCGGCCTGTGCCGGGCGCGGTTGGCTACAACGTGCGCTGGGGTATCGCACCGGCGAAGTTGTATGAGACCTACCAGCGCTTTGCCGACGAGGGGACGACACTCGAGCTGCGCGCGTTGACGGTAGGGCAGGGGTATTGGGTCGCGATCGAGTGCTTCGATGAGAACGGCGTGTCCGCGCGCAGCGCGGCGGTGCCCATTCAGTAGGCTCGGAGGGATCATGCGTACGCTGTCGATGCTGCTCCTCGTCGTGACGATTCCCATGTCATCTGCAGCCGCGCAGCATATGCACGCGGGACCTGCCGCCGAGCGAGTGCTGGTCGAAGCGCGCCGTGCCGCAGCGCTGATCCCTGACACGGCCGCCGCCCGAGCGGCTGGCTACATCCCCATCGAGGAGATGGGCATCCCGGACCGGAACCCCTTCCAGGGGCAGCATTGGTACAACGGGAAGCATGCGGACACGCTCGCTGCCGCACGCCTCGACAGTCCCGCGTTCGTCATGTTCGCGCCGGTCAATGGCACCCTGCAACGTATCGCCGTAGCGTATTCCGCTCGCCTGCGGCTCGAGGCGGCGCCGCCACCCGGACTCGGTGAAGATTCTACGGTGATGTGGCACAGTCATGTCCTGTGCGGGTTCACCGCCCCGAGTGGCCGTCCCGTCGTCGATCAAGTACCTGATACCGCCGTCTGCCGCTCACGCGGAGGGATTCCGAGGCCCCGCAAGACGCTCATGGTACACGTCTGGACGGACGTCTCCAATCCCGAAGGCCTGTACGGTCATGACAACCCTGCGCTCCCGTTTATCGTGCTCGGCCTCACGCCTCCGGCCGTGAGTTCTCGAGCGTCCCGCGAGCTCGCCCTGTCCCTGGGCGAGTCGTACGGCGCTCGGATCGAGAACGGTTATCTGATCGAACAGGCGAATGAGAATGCCGCGCTCGCCGACTCATTGCGCGCGCATCGCGCGGCGATTGTGGCGCTCGTGCCCGAGCTACGCCGGGCGGATGCCGCGCATGACGCGCGGGCCTACGAGCGAGTGGCGGCACGCATTCGCGCCACGGGGAGCGCCATCGAGCATCTGTACGAACGGATGGCGAAACCCGGAGCGCTCGTGGATTTGCGGGGTCAGTACGAGTCGATCCTGACCACGAGTGCGATGCGGTGACCAGTCATCCAGCGAGGTTCTAAAGCCATGCCTTTTTTCATTCCCAGCTGGGCACTTGGCGCCGCGGTCATCCTGATCGCCATTCAGGTCGGGCGTGCGATCTCGGGAAAGTACGGCGGCGGCCGCGGCCGTCATCGCGGATTGCCGGCGTCCGATGACGAGATCAGTGAGCTGCGGCAGAACCTCGACGCGATGCAGAACCGGGTCACCGAGCTCGAAGAGCGCGTCGACTTTGCCGAGCGGTTGCTGGCGAAGCACCGCGAGTCCGACCGGTTGGGGCAGGGATGAGAGCGCTGACGCTGGCGGCGCTGCTCGCCACGGCCGCCTGCGCCCCCGCGATTCAGTCGACTGGGTTGCAGCCGGTCGTGACGGAGCGCCTCTACTTCGGCCGCAACGTCGCGCAAACCCTCGGCGTCACCGACTCCGCCTGGGCGGTGTTCGTGACCGATGTGGTCAGCGCGCGCCTCCCCGGTGGATTCACGTTCTGGGCGGCCGAGGGAGAGTGGCGCGGAGCGGATGGCCGGCCCTCTCGGGAGCCCAGCTTCGTCCTCGAAGTCGTGCATCCGGCGCAGTCGGCCGCAGTGGAGGCCGCGATCGTCGCCATCATCGCGGAGTACAAGCGCCGGTTCCGGCAGGAGTCAGTGCTGCGCGTCGTCAGCAGCGGACGAGCGAGCTACTGAGGATCGGCGCTCCAGCGCCCGCTATGACGTTTGGCGCGCTTCCCCTTGCAGTCTTCCTATCCGCCGGTGTATCTCCGACCGCAGTGCAGCTTCTGGATGCCAACGGAGAGCTCAAGCGCCTCCGGCGTAACGTCGCCGCGTTCGAACAGCGGACTTTCCGGACACCACGGGACCGCCTGCCGTACTTCGTCGACTGTCTGTTGACGAGCGATCCGCCGCTCGCCTGCGCCTCGGCGATCGTGGAGCAGGTGGTCTTCACCCCAAAGCATCTCGACGCCCTCCTGACCAGCCATGATCTGGTTCTGAAGTGTCATGTGGGTCGCACAATCGTCGCCGCCGATGGGGCGGAGTCGAGTGCACTGCTCGAGGCGTTGCTCGCCGACTGGCTGGACTTTTTTTTCGAGCCCAATCCGGCGGGATTCGTGCTCTTCGCGGATCACGATGAGTACACGACGCTGTTTGCGGGCGTCGGCACCCTGCGACGACGGGTGGGAGCGCTCAGAGAAAAGGGGTTCGTCGAAGTGTCGAACTACATGCGCCAACTGTAGGAGGATCAGCGTATGAGGTTGAGACTCTTCAGATAGTCCGCGACAACGTAGGCCGGTACCGCAAAGATGATCTTCCCCTGCGACTCCCGCTCACCGCCGTACAGCATCGCGATCACTTTCCCGTCGCGATCGAAGATCGGACTCCCGGAGGATCCCGGCGCGCCGTACGCGTCCACCTGGATGACCGCCGTCAGCGCCTTGCTCACCGTGCCCACCGTGAGCGTCGGCTCGGCGATCGGTTGTCCGCCCTGCGATTCCATCGGGAGATCGAACCCCAGAGGATAGCCGAGGATCGCGACGGGATCGCCGCGCTCGAGACCCTCGCGGGTGCGCGCGAGTCCAGCGACTCGCGGCGTTCCCCCTGTGATCGACACGCGGAACACGCCGACGTCCGACACCGGCGACACCCCGATCATCTCGGCGCGCCAGAACTGCGTACTCCCGGAGAAGATCACGCCCAGCCGGCGCGGCGTCTTCGTGCCGTCGTCGCCCGCCAGGATGTGCTTGTTCGTCACCATGGTGCCCACCGAGTCCAAGGCGAACGCGGTGCCGCTGAACCGCTCGCCATCGGTGTACTCGACCAGCACGATGGCCACCGCGTCCTGGTTGCGGTGCGAGATCGCCCGATAATCGACGCCGCCCAACGCGCGTCGCCGCCGCTCAACCGCGGCCAACTCCAGGCGCAGGCGCGCCACCGCGGCCGAATCACCGCCCGAGGTCTCCAGCGCCCGCCGCAGGCGCGCGGTTTCTTCCTGGGCGGCCTGCAGGGCATCGCGCACCCCCTGCAGCTCGGTCTGGAAGTGCAGGGTCATCGTCTGCGATTCGCGCGCCCGCCGCCGGCCATCGATTTGAATCCAGGTGAATCCGGTCCCCACGATCAGCAGGAGCACAATGAGCACCTTGGTCGTGCGGCGCAGCTGCGCCGTCTGCCGTGCGACCTCGGCCCTGATGCGCACGCCGGTACTGGCCCGCGGCGCCGTCGGCCGTTGTGCCGCCGGAATCACTGCTCGCGGCGACGATGCGCGCTCCGCCAGACCCTCCGCGGCGCCAGTCGCCGGGAGGTCGGCATCGATCTCGATGACTGCGAACTCGAGCGCCGGCCCGTTTGCGCCGAACCCGATCACGTCGCCGTCGCGCAGCAGCGTGTCACCGTTGACCCGTTGGCCGTTCACGAACGTGCCGTTGCGGCTCCCCAGATCCTGGAGGACGAACCCTTCGGTCTTGCGCACGATCGCCGCGTGCCGTGACGAGACGTCGAGGTCACGCTCGGCGTCGAAGCGCACGTCCGACAACGGGTGGCGGCCAAGGCCGATGTAACCCTTGCGGAAGGCTTCGATCTGCCCCGCGCGGGCTCCGGAGAGAAACTTGAACTGTGCTTTCACTGATTCCGAGTGAAGTACCAGACGAGCAGGGCGGCGAGGGCGAGCAATCCGAGGACCATCGTCCGCGTTTGTTTGCGAGTTTCCTTGTTGGGCACCGGCGGCCGGCTGCCTTTGTAGACCGGCACCGGCTCCGTGCTGGTCTCGGTGTCGATCAGCGGGTACACCTGGTGGCCGACGTCCTCCTGCTGGGCGCCGTCCGACACGCGCAAGCCGTCGCCGTCGAAGCGCGCTACGACCACCGTGATGTTGTCGGGCCCACCGCGCTCGTTCGCCAGCGCGATCAACTGGTCGCAGACCGCGCTCAGCTCTGGAGTCTTGCTCACGATCTCGGCGATCTCGTCCTTCTTTACCTGGCCCGACAGCCCATCGGAGCAGAGCACCAGCACGTCGCCGCGCCGCACCTCCTGGTGCGTGAGATCGACCTTGACCTTCGGATCGGGGCCGAGCGCCTGGAGGATGATGTTGCGGCGCTCGCTGTGCGCGGCTTCTTCTTCCGTCAGCTCGCCCGCTTCCACCAGGCGCTGCATCAGCGACTGGTCCTTGGTGATCTGGTGCGCCTCGCCGCCGCGAATCAGGTACGCGCGACTGTCGCCCACCTGGGTGAGATAGAGGTGATCGTTCAGGACCCCCGCGGCCGTCGTGGTCGTGCCCATGCCGCGCACTTCAGGGTGCGCCTTCGCGTGGGCATGAATGCTCGAGTTGGCGACTTCGACCGCTTCCTTGAGCCGGTACGCAAAGCGCTGCGGTGTCACCTCGTCCTCGGCATTCCACGTCTTGAGGAGGTGCGCGTAGATCGTGTCGGTGGCCATCTCGCTCGCGAGCTCGCCCGCCGCCGCGCCGCCCATACCGTCGGCGACGACCAGGAGAGTACCGCGCGGGCCGATGTCGTGCTGCCGCACGTCCGGCTGCAGCGAGGCCGCCTTGCGCGTCAGATCGGCGACGAGGAAGCGATCCTCGTTGTGGTCGCGCGTGCGCCCCAAATCGGTCTTGCCGAAGACCGCGATGCGGATGGGCTTGGATCGTCCGAACATACCGGGTTACGAGCCTCCGCCCTGAATCACAGATCGACACGACGTCAGCTTTGCGTTGATCGCGAGACCGCGATTGGCCCACTGCACGGCGTTGCCGTGATTGCCGAGATCCTCCTCGGCGCGGGCAATCATGCAGGCGGCGAACGCTCTGTCACCGCTGGTTACGCCGGGTGTGTTGTAGATCTTGGCAGCCGAGTCTCTGATCACCGCAGGCGTCGCCTCGATCAGCGCCGTCAGGAGGTCGTTCGCGCGACTGGGATCGATTCCCGATCGGCCGGAAGGTGCGACTGTCGCACGATGCCCAGTGTCTCGAGCGGTCAACGTTGTCACGCCCCCAGATTGGCGATTGCCGGGCTTCGTCGCCGTGTCGTGCGCCACGGCGCGGGAGCTGTCCGCTGGATTGGGGCCCGCCTTGCTACCGCCGTTCAGCGCCATCCAGGCACCGCCCCCGGCGAGCACCACCACGACGCCAGCGACGATGGGGACGAGCGACCGCTTCTTCGGCGCCGCCTTCTTCGTCGAAATGCGCTGCGTGGCTCCGGCGGTCATATCGAGCAGCTGTGTCTTCTCTTGTGTCGCCGGAACGGCGGCGGCGGTGGGCCGGCCGGTGACCGCGGCGATGTCGGCCGCGAACTTCGCCACGCTCTGGTAGCGCTCCATCGGCGTGCGCGCGAGCGCGGTATCGAGGATCGGCTGTAACCCGGCGGGGAATGACAGATCGGGCCGCGCCTCGGCGAGCGTCGTGGGCTCATCGGTCAGCCGCTTGATCATCGTCTCCTGCACGCTGGTTGCCTCGAACGGCAGCTTGCCGATCAGCATGCGGTAAAACACCAGCGCGAGGGAATAGAGGTCGCTGCGGCCGTCGAGGGTGTCGCCCGACAACTGTTCGGGACTCATGAACTCGGGCGTCCCCACGACCAGACCGGTCTTGGTGACCTGCTGGCCCGCCTGGTCACCGCCGACGGCCTTGGCGATTCCGAAATCCACCACCTTGACGGTCTCGCCGCCGTCCTTCCGCCTGCTCAACATGATGTTGTCCGGCTTCAAATCGCGATGCACGATGCCGAGATCGTGGGCGGCCTGGAGCGCGTCCGCAGTTTGCAGGAAGATCGCGGTTGCGCGCGGCACCGGGAGCGCACCCTCGCGCTCGAGCAGATCGGTCAGCGGCTCCCCCTCGATGAACTCCATCGCGAGATAGATCAAGCCGTCGGGTGTCTCACCGAAGTCGTAAATCGCGCAGACGTTGGGATGGGTGATGCGGCTGGCGTTCGACGCCTCGCGATTGAAGCGCGCCACGGCGTCGGGATCGTGCACCATCGACGGATTCATCACCTTGATGGCGCTCCGCCGGCCCATCTTCACGTGCTCGGCGAGGTAGACCTGACCCATGCCGCCCTCACCGAGCTTCTTCACGACGTGGTAGCGGTCGGCGACAACCTGCCCCACGAGATCGCTCGCCGGCGCGGTGGATCGCAGCGTCTGCCCGTCGTTGGGGCAGAACTTCACATCATCGGCGTATTCGGTGGAGCAGACCGGGCAGATCTTCATTCCGGAGTCGGCCCTCCGCCTCCCGCGTCGCCGCCGGGCAGCTCGACGCGCAGCAGTTTGTCGCCGACCATGATGCGCGAGCCGTGCTGGAGCGCCATGGCGCCGCGGGCGGCGATCGCGACGCCGTTGCGGCTGTGATCGTCCACCAGCACGAAGTCCGCGTCCTCAGAGCGCACGGTCGCGTGCTGCGCGCTCATCGAGGGGTCATAGGGGAAAATCCAGTCGCCGCGCTCGCGTCCGATGTGCACGTCGCGTCCCGGCGACAGCTGGATGATGTCGCGAGAGCTGCCGTCCGTGCGGAGCTGGGTGAGGCTGGCGATGTCGGCGCTCGGCGTCATGCTGCCCATGCGTTTCGTGGCGTCGGCCTCCACATGGTGGGGACCGGGGTAGCCGAGGCGGCGGAAACGCAGGATCTGTGAGCCGATGAGGATCAGCTCACCATCGGTCAGGCGGTACGGCCCTTCGAGAAAGACCCAGGTGCCGTTGCGGCTCCCGAGGTCGCGCACGTCGAGCCGCCCGTCTTCCCACGAGAGCTTGGCATGCAGGGGCGAGAGGAACTGATCTTCGGAGAACCGGATATCGCCCTCGGTCCGGCCGATGGTCGTGAACATGTGTTTGCGCTCGAACCGCGCCACCTCAGTGGCCATCTCGGAAACCAGAACCAGTGTCAGGGAGTGTTCGGAGCGTCTATCGGGGATCAGGCGTCGGTTGAGTACGCCCCCGCCCCCCCCGCCCCCCCCGCCCGCGGTGCCGTGCGGGATCACCGTCGATCCGCACAGCGGGCAGGGAGCATCCGCCGGCGCACCGCCCGGCGATGGAGGCCCGCTCGTGCGGGAGACGAGACCGCCGCCACCACCGCCGGCCGCCACGGCGGCCCGCGCGGCTGCGGCGTGGGTCAGCGGCTTTCCGCAGTCGGAGCAGAATTGCGCGCCCGCTTCGTTTTGCCGGCCGCAATACTGGCAAGCGCTAAGTGCCATAAAGTAAGGTGGCCCAATCTATTGCTCGCCGCTAGCTTGCGCCACATGCGACTCATCGGTGCCGCGCTCCTCGTCGCTGCGACGGCGGCGGCGGGGGGCGGCTGCGCGTCCTCCGCCACGCGTCACCCCGCCTCGGTCTCAGCTTCCCACGAGCCACTTCACATCACGATCGTCTATCCCGACACCGCCGAGCCGATTCAGGCGCAGGATTCGTCGTTCCTGTTCGGTAGCGTCGGCCGGGGGCGCGGCGATGTCGCTTTGTCGGTCAACGGATTCCCCGTCCGCGTGTCTGCGGCTGGCACCTGGCTCGCATGGATCCCGCTGCCGAGCGACTCACTGGCGCTATTTCAGGTCGTGGCGCGCTCGGGTACCGGCTCCGAGCAGCAGGAGACCACATTCGTCGCGCGCATCGCGCAACCGTATCGCCCGCCGGCGGGTGCCACCGTCTGGATCGACACGACGAGCTTCACACCGATCGACACGCTCGCGTTTCCCGCGGGGGAGGGAATTCGCCTCTCGGTTCGTGCCACGCCTGGTGCGCAGGTGCGGCTCCGCATGGAAGGAAAACGCACGCAGGTGTGGTTCGTGCCTGACACGCTGCCAGGAGAGCCGGCATGGGGGATCCGCGCATTCGGCACCGATACCGCCTCCTACCGCCTCCCTTCCGCCGCTGACCGTTATGTCGCATGGCTGCCCGCCGAACCGCTGTGTGACGCGATCGTCGAGGTAATCGTCGGGACCGATACCGCCCGCGCCGTCTGGCCGCTGGTGCTGGACACGCTGGATCGCGCGCACCCCGCAGTGATCGTGCTGAACGATGACACCGCGCACACCGGGAAGAGCGACAGCCTGACGGTGGGAAAGGCCGTGCCCTACGGCACCTACAACTGGTTTTTCCCGCTCGGCACGATCTCGGTAGCCACGGCCCGCTGGGGCAGCCAAACACGGCTGCAGCTGTCGCGTGGCGCCGTGGCGTGGGTGAACAACGCGGATGTGGTGCCGCTCGCACCGGGGACGCCGCCGCCCGGCGGCATCGTGGAGTCGGTCCGCCTGGTGCCCGGCCCACGCTCGCTCGTGCTCCGCGTGCCGCTGCCCACGCACGTTCCCTTCAAGGTGGAAGAAGAGGAAAGGAGCCTTACACTACGGTTGTACGGCGTGGCCTCCGATGTGAATTGGATGCAGTACGGCGGTACCGATCCGTACGTGACCCGCATGAGCTACGCGCAGCCGTCGGTGGACGAGGTGACGCTCACGCTCGCACTGGCGGGGCCGGTGTGGGGTTATCGCACCCGCTGGAGCGGGCGCGATCTGCTGCTCGAGATTCGGCGGCCACCGGTGATCGATCCGCGCCGCCCGCTGGCAGGTCGTACGATCGTGATCGATCCGGGTCATCCACCTGTCGGCGCGCATGGTCCATCCGGCTTGTGGGAGCCCGTCGCGACGCTGGCGGTGGCGCAGCAGGCAAAGGTGCTGCTCGAGCGGGCGGGCGCGACGGTGTTGTTGACGCGGATCGACTCGAATCCGGTGGACTTGTTCCCGCGTACGCGCTTCGCCGAGGAGCATGATGCCGACGTGCTCGTCTCGATCCACGCGAACGCGCTGCCCGACGGTGTGAATCCGTTCACCAATAGCGGCACCAGCGTCTATTACTTCCATCCGCGCAGCGCCACTCTGGCGCGCGCCCTCGATCGCGCGCTTGTTGGGGAGCTACGGGTTAGGGATCTGGGAATGGGGCGCGGTGATTACGCACTCGTGCGTGATCCGTGGTTCCCCGCCGCGCTCACCGAGGGATTGTTCATGATGATCCCGGAGCAGGAGGCGATGCTGGCTAGCCCGGCGGGCCGGATGAAGTACGCCCGCGGAGTCGCACGCGGTATTGAAGACTTCTTGCGCGAGATGGCACGGTGATCACCACGCACCACGCACCACGCACGCTGTTGTTGCTCGCGCTGCTTCTCTTTCCAACCATCGCGTCCTCCCAAGTCGACCCATCCGGTAGTTGGCGCACCATCCACACCAAGCATTTCCGCATCCACTTCCGTCCCAGCCTGCGGGCGCGTGCGACACTGGCGGCAGCGGAGGCCGAGCGAGCGTACACCCTCCTCTCGAGCGAGCTGCATCCGCCGCGCGGCATCATCGACGTCACGCTGTCGGACGACGTCGACACACCCAACGGCTTCACGACCGTCTTTCCATCCAACCGCTTCACGATTCTGCTCGTCCCGCCCGTGACGGATCCCGCGCTGCAGACCTACGACAGCTGGGAACGGCTCGTGATCGTCCACGAGCTGACGCACGTCTTTCATCTCGATCGCGCGCGTGGCCTATGGAAGACACTGCAGTCGGTGTTTGGCCGCGTGCCTGGTCTGTTTCCCAACCAGTACCAGCCGACCTGGGTCACTGAGGGCCTCGCGACCTACTACGAGTCACGATTTACGACTGGGGGCCGCGCGGACGGCAGCTTTCACCGCGAGGTCGTGGGCGCCGACGCCGCGTTCGGGCGCGCCCGGGCTCCGTGGGACGCGCTGCCGTTCACCCGGTGGCCCGATGGGCTCGCGCCCTACGCGTACGGCAGCCGCTTCTGGGAATTCCTGTCGCGCGATGTGAATGACTCGATCGTCCCGCGCTTCGTCGAGAAGACGGCCGGTCAGTTCATTCCGTTCCGCGTGGGTCGTCCGCTGCGGCATGCGGGCGTGCCCGGGTCGCTGGCCGATGCGTGGTCGCGCGCGATCGCGACGGCCGTACGCGACACGCAACCCGGAGTACGAGGTCAGCTGGTTGTGGGCGGCCTGCGCGCCGAGCCCGTGCCGCGCCTGTCCCCCGATCGCCGCAGTCTGGCGTACGTTTACGATGACGGCCGCGGCGCCCGGCGATTGCGCGTCGTGGATCCGCAGAGCGGCGCCGTGCTTCGCTCGCATCGCGTGAACGGCGGGGTGAGCTACGATTGGCTGGGCGATACGCTGATCGTGGCACAGCTCGAGTTCCGCACCCGCTGGAAGATTCGCAGCGACCTGTGGCGCTGGCTCCCGAACGGCGCGTGGCAGCGGATGACGACGGACGCGCGCCTGATTGAGCCGCGCGCGGGTGGCGGGACGCTATCGGCGCTCAAGCTGGCCGGCGGCGGCGACACGCCGACAATTCCGGCTGGCGCAATCGACGGGACGTGGGGACCGACCGTGCCGTCACCGGACGGACGGTGGGTCGTCGCGACACGCAATCAGGACGGTCACTGGGCGCTGGTGCGCTGGCAGGCCGGTCAGCCGCAGTCGACTACCGTGCTGGCACAGGCCCCCGGCGCATCCGCGATCGCCGATCCCGTGTGGGCTGCCGATGGTGAGAGCGTGCTGTTCGTGACCGACGCGGGTGGGTTTCCGCAGATTCATCGGTGGCGCGAAAGCGACGGCATCGTCCAGTTGACCGCCGAGCCGCTGGGCGCACGCTCGCCGGCGCCGCTGCCCGACGGCCGCATTCTCTTTACGACGCTGGGAAATGGCGGCTGGGAGCTGCGCCGCGCTGCGCCGCGGCCGATCCCGCTGCCGCCGGCGCCCTTGCTGGCCGTCTCGTTCGATTCCGCCCCGCGGGTCGTGCTGCGGGAGACCGGATACGCTTCGTGGGGATCGCTGCGGCCGCACTTCTGGATTCCATTGGGCATCAACGCCGGCCAGGCGGGCCACTTCTTTGGCGCCGCGACCGCCGGTGCCGATGCGGTGGGACGCTATACCTATTTCGCCGAGGCTCAAATCTCGCCCTCGCCGGCGCGGCTGCAGGGTTCCTTCTTCCTTCTTAGTCAGGCGCTCGGCAATCCCACCCTCGATTTCTACGTCTCCAACCGCTGGTCCCTGGTCGGGATCGACAGCACCGGCCACGTCGTATCGCAGAACCGTCCCGAGGGCTCCATCGGGGCCACCCTGGTGGCTCAGCGCTGGCGCAGCTTCATCACGCTGCGCCTCGCGGCGGAATATGAAGGAAGGAGATTCGTCGCGATCCCCGATACGAACCTCGCCGCCATCTGCACGGGTTGCATCGACCGCGATCGCATCGGCGGATCGGCGATCCTCTCGCTCGGCTCGGTGGTCTCGGCGCCGCTGAGCGTGTCGCTGCAGGATGGTGCCACGGCGTCGCTGCTGTACCGGCGCAAGCAAGAGCAGGGCACCGCGCGCTTCCTCAACGAGGTCCGCGCCCGTGGCAACGTGTACCTGCGCCTCGGACCGCGCGCCGGATTTGCGTATCCGGTCCTCGCGCTGCGCGGGGCGATTGGTGCGCTCGGTGGGCCGATCAGCGATCGCTTTGGGATCGGCGGTGTGTCCTCCGGTGGCGTCGAATTCCTGTTTGGGCAGACCGTTGGTGCGTTCCGCACATTCCCTGTGCGGGGCTACGCCGCGGGAATCCTGAATGGCCGCCGCGCCGCGACGCTCACGGCCGAGTATCGCATGCCGCTCGCGCTGGTCGGACGCGCGATCGGACACCTGCCGATTGGCGCCGACAAGCTCGCGCTGGCGGTCTTCGGCGATGTGGGCGACGCGTGGGACGTCGGCGAGCACGCGCGGTTGCATCGGCTCCGCTCGGTCGGCGCCGAGCTGATCAGCGACATGACCGTGACCTACGACGTGCCGCTGCGCCTCCGTTTTGGCATCGCGCAGCCGGCCACCGGACACGCGCAGTTCTACGCTGCATTCGGCGCGGATTTCTGAAATCTGTTGACCCGCTTCGGGGCGAACCCTAAGTTAGCCCCGACCTCTCGGAGACCGAATTGTATTGCTCCCGCTGTGGCACTCAGAATAAGGACATCGCGAAGTTCTGCGATTCTTGCGGCCTCGACCTGACCGCGACGACGCCGACGGGCGTGCGCACCGAGGCGCAGGACATCACGGAAATCGACATGGTGCGCCAGGAGCTCAACGAGGAATACGAAATCGTCGAAGAGCTCGGCCGTGGGGGCATGGCGATCGTCTTCAAAGCGAAGGAAAAACAGCTCGACCGCGAAGTCGCCATCAAAGTGCTGCCGTTTTCCCTCGCGTTCGACAAGGAATTCGTCGAGCGCTTCCAGCGCGAAGCCCGCACCTCCGCCCGGCTCGAGCATCCCAACATCATCCCGATTTACCGCGTCGGAAAATCGGGCCGGATCATCTACTTCGTCATGAAGTTTCTGCGGGGCAAGCCGCTCTCCAGCGTTCTGACGGCGCGCGGCAGCCTCCCTCCCGCCGAGATCAAGAAGATCCTCGCTGAAGTCGGCCGCGCGCTCGCGTACGCCCATAGGAAGGAAATCGTCCACCGCGACATCAAACCCGACAACATCATGTTCGACGAGCACGGGCACGCGGTGGTCACCGACTTCGGCATCGCGAAAGCGGCATCGGGCGGCAAGCTCACGGGCACCGGCATGTCCATCGGCACGCCGCACTACATGAGTCCCGAGCAGGCCAAGGCGCAGCCGCTGGACGGCCGGAGCGACCTCTATTCGCTCGGCGTCGTCGCCTATCAGTGTCTCACGGGCAGCGTCCCCTACGACGGCGAAGACTCCTTCTCCATCGGCTACAAGCACATCATGGAGGAGATCCCGACCCCACCGCTCGACAATCCGGAGAAGCGGCAGCTCTTCGAAATCGTCCGAAAGATGATGGCAAAGACGCCGGCCCAGCGGTTCCAGAACGCCGACGAGCTGGTCAACGTACTCGAGAGCGGCCGGTCGGTCACGTTCACCACCGACGCGACGATGGCGATGCCGTCGCTGACCGGCGCGCGACTCGCCTCCGCGCCGACGACGCCGCTGCCGCGCGCGACCGGCACCCGGCCCCCCGCGACCGGCGAGGAACCGCGCCGCTCGGTGCTCTCAGGGCTGCTGTTGTGGCTCGTCATCGTCGGGGCGGTGTTCGGTGGCGGCGGGTTCTACGCGTACAAGAAGGGACTGATCTTCGCCAAGAGCCCCGGCGGCGCGGGAGGCGATTCGACCGTGGCGCGGGATAGCAGCGGGCGCGACACGACGCGGCTCGCCGCCGCCGATTCGAGCCGGGACTCGGCGCTGGTGAGAACCACACCGCCCGCTCCACCGGCCATGGGTACGCCGGGTCACCTCGTACTGCAGAACGTGCCGACCGGTGCCCGCATCAGCATCGAAGGGCAGCCGGTGCGGGGGACCCAGGTCGACCTGCCGCCGGGCGTTCACCGCCTGACGGTTCGGGCTGCCGGATATCAGACCTACGATCGCCAGGTCATCATCACGCCTGGGGAGACCTACAACGTCCGCCTGGACATGCAGACCAGCGAGGACGACGCCGGGCCCTGCGACCGGTTCGGCCCCGCCTACAATCAGGACAACATCTGCTTCGATACCCGCCCGGTGCCGCTGTCATCGACGATCATTCCGGTGGCGCAGGATGCCCCGGTGTTCCCCCGCCAGGCGATTCTGCTCATCCGCGTCTCGCGGAATGGGACCACGATGGAGGCACGCGTGTTCGTGCCCTCGAATGTTGATACCTTCAACAATGAGGCGCTCGACATGGCGAGGAACCTGCGCTGGAATCCGGCTCAGAAGAACGGCGAGCCGACCGAGGCGTGGGTGCAGTGGCCGTTCCAGCCGGCACGGCAGTAATCCACACGCCCAAAATCCATCCCACCGCGTTCATCGCGCCGACCGCGGTCGTGATGGGCGACGTCACGCTGGGACCGCGCGCGAGCGTCTGGTATCAGGCCGTGCTGCGCGGCGACATGGCGCCCATCGTGATCGGGGAGGCGACCAATCTCCAGGATGGGACGATCGTGCATGTGGATGAGGGGAAACCCGCCCTGATCGGGGCCCGCGTAGGCGTCGGCCACCGGGTGATCCTCCACGCCTGCGTGGTGGAGGACGACTGCCTGATCGGGATGGGAAGCATCCTGTTGAACGACGTGCGGGTTGGGACGGGCAGCGTGATCGCCGCAGGTGCCGTGCTGCCGGAAGGGATGCAGGTGCCGCCCGGCTCGCTCGTGATGGGAGTGCCGGCGCGTGTCGTGCGTCACGTCGATGATGGTCTGCGCGCGCGAATCCGCGGAACGTGGGAGCATTACGTCGCGGAGGCCGAGCGACACCGTCGCGGGACGTTTCCGATCGAGAGAGCAACTTTGTGATGTTGATACTCGGAGTGCGAGACGCGCCAACGCGAGTCTTCAGTCTTGCCGGGCTCCACACACGTGCCTACCTTGGGGCTCCACGTTCCGTTAACTTCCTCAATTCAACTCGATCGGCCGTGAGACTCGCATGACTGCATCTGAAGCCCGCCATAGTGTCGACCTGAACGCCAACGCGCTCACCGTCCTCGAGCGCCGCTATCTGGTCAAGGACGACCACGGGAAGCCGGTGGAGCGTCCTGAGGACCTGTTCTGGCGGGTGGCCCGGACTATTGCGGCTCCCGACCGGACCTATGGCGCGTCCGACCGTGCTGTGGAGAGCCTCGCCGAGACGTTTTTTGAGCTCATGGCGACCCGGGTGTGGATGCCCAATTCTCCCACCCTGATGAACGCCGGTCGACCCCTCGGCCAGCTGTCCGCGTGCTTTGTGCTCCCGGTGGAAGACGCCCTCTCCAATGGGCGCTCGGGCATCTACGACACTCTACGGGCCATGGCGCTGGTGCATCAGTCGGGCGGTGGGACGGGGTTCTCGTTCTCCCGCCTGCGCCCCAAGAATGATGTGGTTCGCTCGACAATGGGCGTCGCCTCCGGGCCCGTGTCGTTCATGAAGCTGTACGACGCCTCGACGGACGTCGTGAAGCAGGGCGGGACGCGGCGCGGCGCCAACATGGGCATCCTGCGCGTGGATCACCCCGACATCCTCGACTTCATTCACTGCAAGGACGACCTGACGCAGGTCACGAACTTCAACATTTCCGTCGCGGTCACGGATGCCTTCATGCTGGCGCTCGAGGCGGGGAAGTCCTACGACTTGATCCATCCTCGCACCGGCAAAGTCGTCGGCCAGCTCGAGGCGCGCGAGGTCTTCAAGCAGATCGTGCACGGCGCCTGGAAGACGGGTGAGCCGGGCGTCTTCTACATCGATCGCGCGAACCACTACAACCCGGTGCCGCACCTCGGGAGCTACGAGGCCACCAATCCCTGCGGCGAGCAGCCGCTGCTTCCCTACGACGTGTGCAACCTCGGCTCGATCAACGTCGGTCTCTTCGTCAAGAACGGCGAGGTGGATTGGGACGGCCTGCGCACGGCGGTACATCTCTGCACCCACTTCCTCGACAACGTCATCGACGCGAACAAGTACCCGCTCGCGGAGATCGACGATCTGGCGAAGCGCATCCGCCGCATCGGTCTTGGGATTATGGGCTGGGCGGACCTGCTGGTCCGGCTCGGCATCCCGTACAACTCCGACGCAGGCGTCGCACTCGGCCGCCAATTGATGGAGTTCATCGACGAGGAGTCGAAGGTCGCGTCCGAGAAGCTGGCGGTGCAGCGCGGCACGTTCGCGGAGTGGGAGCGCTCCATCTGGGGTCCCGACGCGACCTGCGCGCGCGACGCGCGCGGTGAGCGGATCCGCCCGATGCGCCGTTTGCGCAACTGCAACCTGACTACGGTCGCGCCCACAGGGACCATTTCCATCATCGCCGGGTGCTCGTCGGGGATCGAGCCGCTGTTCGCGGTCGCATTCATGCGCAATCAGGCCGGTGTGCTGATGCCCGACGTCAACGAAGACTTCGTGGCGATCGCCAAGCGCGAGGGATGGTACTCCGACGACCTGATGAAGCAGATCGCCGAGGCGGGCCACATCCACTTCGACGCGGTGCCGGCGAAGTGGCAGCGCGTCTTTGTGACCGCGCACGACGTGACGCCGGAGTGGCACATCCAGATGCAGGCGGCGTTCCAGGACTTCACCGACTCGGCGATCTCGAAGACCAGCAACTTTTCGAATGACGCTACCGAGGAGTACGTCGAGCGGATCTACCGCTACGCCTACCAGCTTGGCTGCAAGGGCGTGACGGTGTACCGCGACGGCGCGCGCGAGAACCAGGTGCTGTCTACCGGCTCGACCGCGAAAAAGGTCACGGAGAATGCAGCAGGCGGGGCAGGGCAGGACGCGCTCACCGAAGCGTTGAGCCGCATCGCCGAGCTCGAGACCGAGCTACACCTGACCAAGGACCGCCTGCACGACGTCGAGGCGGAGAACCTGCAGCGCCGCGCCAAGCGCTCGCGTCCCGATCTGCTCAAGGGCTCGACGCGCCGCGTCGAGTCGCCGCTCGGCACGATGTACGTGACGATCACCGAGGACGACAAAGGCCAGCCGTTCGAGGTCTTCATGTCGCTCGGCAAAGCCGGCGGTGCCCTGATGGCTGACGTCGAGGCGGTTGGGCGGCTCATCTCGCTCGCGTTGCGATCAGGGGTGCCGTTGCTCGAGATCTACCGGCAGCTCCGCGGGATCTCCTCCGACCGAGCGGTGGGCCTCGGTCCGAACAAAGTGATGTCCGTACCCGACGCGATCGGCATCGCCATCGAGAAGTGGATGCAGGACAAGCAGGGCGTCCAGCAGGACCTGCTGGAAAGCACGGGCACGACGGCACCGGCGCAGGCGGCGGTCGTCGTGCGGGGCTCGGTGGGCGATGCCGTCTTACGGGCGGCGCGGGGACCCGAACAGGACTTCATCGGCGCATGCCCGGACTGCGGCTCGCAGCTGGCGTTTATCGAGGGATGTGCTAAATGTCACGTCTGCGGGTTTTCCGAGTGTGGGTGAACCTGATGCGACCGGGGTCGCTGTGACTCCAGTCACGACGGGCCCTTGCGCAGCAGGGTAGTCTTCAGGTCATGGATAGTGCTAACCGAATGGTCACGCCGACGCGGACGCAAGTGAAGGGCTGGGCTCGCGTGGGTCCCGCGGGCGCACACACGCTGCGACGTGGCGCATGGTATCCCGTCGTTCGCATCTCCTCGAGCAACATCGTCGTACTCGACGTCAACCGGCACAACGTGCCGGTCGATCGTCGCTTCCTCGAGATCCGCTATCACCCGCCGGAGCGATGGACGATCGTCCGCTGCGAGCCGCGCGTGATCGAGCGGCTCGGACGAATCTTCCCGCTGACGTACGCCGTCTGTCCGGCATGCAGACATCGGCAGGGCATCGAAGCCCGGACCAATGACATGACCTGCGATCGTTGTCACAAGGCGGCGGGGATGGCATGGGACGAGCTTTCCTAGAAGCAAAAGCGCGGACCTGCAACGGCTAGGCCACAGACGCAGCAGCGGGCCACCGGCTATAGTAAACGGGACAACCCATGCTCGGGTTGTCCCGTTGACGTTTGACCGATAACCGCGGTGCGTCTGTAGCCTAGTCTTTGCAGGTCCCCGTTTTTAGAGAACTGCGATTTGATCCCCCAGGGAAACAGTGCCCACCCCCTCACCCACGCAGTAAAAGCCCCGCATACCATTATCCAGGAATTGGAGATGCTTTTTCAATTCTTCGGGCTCGACCTGTTTTCCGAGTGCCCATCCCGTGAACGGCCGGCACGGGTGTGCCACCTGGAGCACCTTCAGCCGCACCCGTTCCTTCCCGTCGGGTGAGAGGATGGCCACGCCGGCAGCGAGTTCGTCGTAGCTGAATCGCCGGTCGCTGGTCGCGATGATGTTTTCGCCCGCGCATCCCACCTCGACCCGGTTCCCGAAGTGCTCGCGCATCGCGTCGTAGTGCGACGTGAATCCGAGCGAGATCCCGTGGAGACCGTCCTCGTTCTTGGTCACGGGGTGCGAGCGGTGGTGGACGTCCACGACCCACATGCCGCCGGGACTACCGCCGAGTGCGCCGTCGGGCGAGACGTGAAGCACCGGAACGGCGAGCAGCGGCGTAGGGTCGTGCGCATAACGCAATTTAGCAGGATGTGCTACATTGGCGCGCTCATGGCTCGCTCTACTCCTTCATCGTCACCCCGCGGCTGGGCGCGATGTCTGGATAACGTCGCGGACGTGCTGCGTCGCGGCGCGTGGTACCCGATCGTCGACGAAACCGACGACGGCAAGGTGGTCATCGAAGTCCGCAAGAAACCGGTGCGCGTGAGCCGCATCGACGTCGCCGTGCGCGAATCGCCCCCCGACCGGTGGAGCATCGTCATCCGCACCGGCCTGCTCCGCCCTACGCTGGGCGGCAGGGAAGGGGAGGAGGTCACCACCACGTATGCCGTCTGTCCCCAGTGTCAGGAGCGGCAGGACTTCAGCGGCAAGCCCGATGCGCTGAAGTGTCTGCGGTGCAAGACGGAATCGAAGGTCGACTGGTCGGAGATCTGCTGACGGCCCCCCCAAAGCTCGGTATTGCGGACTCGCAAATGTTTAGTATGTTAACTATCAACATGTTAACTATATGTCAGACCGCTCAGAGCTTGCACTGCAGCTGACCGACGCGGTCGCGGCTGCCTACCAAGCCATCGAGCGGGCGGGCAACCGGGCCTACAAGAGCTTCGGGCTGTCGCAGCGGGCTCACGCCGCGATGGCGGCCGTCGACCTGGGCGGCCCCGATGGCGCGCGGCCCAGTGACGTCGCCAGCGAACTGGGCGTGTCCCGCGCCGCAGCCACGACGTTCATCCAGCGGCTCGAGGCGAAGGGGATGGTCGAGACCACGACCGATCCCGACGACGATCGCGGCGTGCGCGTCACCCTCACGCGCCACGGTCTGGAGGTGCTGCTGCGAGTCGGTCAGCTGGAACGACGCCTTGCGGCCCGCACGATCGAGGGCATGCCGGCCTCCGCCATGGCGCGGACGATTCACGTGCTGCAGGAGCTCAAGTCACGGCTGGAGCAAAAGTCGCTCGAGGTCGTGCGCTGAGCGCGTATACAGATGTGCGAATCTTTATGCATCAGGCCCGTGCTCGTCCTGGCCACGGTGTCGCTTCACGTATCACTTCAACGCCGTCGATTAGACGTAGTCAATTCAACGCATTCGATTGGACTTCGTCGCCGCAGCTGTCGCTTGTTTGGGCGCTCCGGCGACCCGTTCCAAGCTGCCTAGTTTTCCACACCCCTCACAGCGCGTGCATTTGTGGATAACCGATCGAACGGCGCCCCGGAGATCCGCCGCACCAAGATCGTCGCCACCCTCGGGCCGGCCACCGGCACGGAGTCGACGATCGCGGCGCTGCTCCAGGCCGGTGCCAATGTCCTCCGCATCAACGCGTCCCATGGGACACCGGAGCTGCGCGCCGAGTGGATCGCCGCGGCCCGGAAGGTCGCGGCGCGAACCGACTCACCGATCGCCGTGCTGCTGGACCTCCAGGGGCCACGCATTCGCGTCGGGGACCTGCCCGCTCCTCGCGAGCTGAAGCCGGGTCAGGAGGTCGTCTTCGCTCCTGAAGAGGTCGCCCGCGCCGACGAGCTGCCCACCACCTACGACGGCCTCGCCAACGACGCCCGCGTGGGCTCGCGAATCCTGCTGAACGACGGTCTGCTCTCGGTGGAAGTCACCGCCGTGGAGCCCCCCCGCGTAGCCGGTCGCGTGGTCGATGGAGGCATTCTGACCGCGCACAAGGGAATGAACCTCCCCGGCGTGCAGGTGTCCGCCCCCGCGCTCACCGAGAAGGACCGCGAGGACGTCAAGGACGCCCTGAAGATCGGAGTGGACTACCTGGCGCTGTCGTTCGTGCGTCGTCCGGAGGACATCGAAGAGCTGCGCGGCCTGGTTCGCGGTGCCTCCACGAAGCTCGTGGCGAAGATCGAGAAAGCGACCGCCCTCGACAACCTCGAAAAGATTGTCGCGGTCTCCGATGCCGTCATGGTCGCGCGCGGGGACCTCGGTGTCGAGTTGCCGTTCGAGCAGGTGCCGCTGGTGCAGAAGCGGCTCATCGCCGAGGCGAATCACCAGGGCAGGCCGGTGATCACGGCGACGCAGATGCTCGAGTCGATGGTGCACAACCCCCGGCCCACGCGCGCCGAAGCTTCCGACGTCGCCAACGCGATTCTCGACGGCACGGACGCGGTGATGCTCTCCGCGGAGACCGCCGTAGGGCAGTATCCGGTGGAAGCGGTGCGCGCCATGGACCGGATCATCCGGGAGATGGAGCGGCACCCGTTGCGCCATCGGGAAGAGCGGCGCCGGGAGAGCGAGAGCGTGCACACGGAAGACGCGATCGCCTGGGGGACGTACGCGGTGGCGCGCATGCTCAAGACGCCGCTCATCGTCACGCTGACCAAGGGCGGGTTCACGGCGCGCAAAGTCGCCGCGCTGCGGCCACCCGTTCCGATTCTCGCGGTCACGACCGAGGCGTCGACGTACCGGCAGCTCGCCCTGGTGTGGGGGGTGATGCCGATCCTCGTCGATCACGTACCCGGCTACGATGCCATGTTGACCGTCGTGCGCGATCTCATTCTCAAGCGCCAATACGCGAAGTCCGGCGATTGCATCGTGATGACGGCGGGCGTCCCGTGGGACGTCTCCGGCAGCACCAACCTCATCAAGGTCGAGGTAGTGTGACGTGCGGCTGATTTTTCTCGGCACAGGCACGTCGTTCGGCGTGCCGCAGATCGGCTGTCGCTGTCCCACCTGTACATCCGCTGACCCCCGCGACCGGCGCACGCGCACCGGCGCACTGATCGAGACCCAGGGCAAGCGTCTCCTGATCGATACGCCGCCCGAGCTGCGATTGCAGCTCGTCGCCGCCGGCGTCGATCACATCGACGCCGTGCTGTTCACGCACGCGCACGCCGACCACGTGCACGGCATCGACGACCTGCGCGCGCTCTCGGTCCGTCAGGGCGCGATGCTGCCGGCCTACGGCTCGCGCGGCACGATGGCGGAGCTGGCGTCCAAGTTTCCCTACATCTTCGATCCTGCGATTGTCGTGCCCGTGGGAACCAGCAAGCCGGAGCTGGCGGCGCACGTGCTCGAGCCCGGCAAGGCCACCGCGATCGCCGGCGTGCCCGTCCTGCCGTTGTCGCTGCCGCACGGCGACCATGAGGTGTTCGGCTATCGTATCGGTGCGGTGGCGTATCTGACGGACGTGAAGACGATTCCCGATGACGTGGTCACCGCGCTCGCGGGCCTCGACGCGCTGGTGCTCAGCGCGCTGCTGTCGCGTCCCCACCCGCTCCACTTGTCTGTGCCGGAAGCCGTCGCCGCGGCACAGCGCGTCGGTGCACGCCGCACGTTCTTCACGCATCTGACGCACGAGAACACGCATGCGGCCCTTGCCGCGAAGCTGCCTCCGGGCATTGCGCCGGCGTTCGACGGGCTGGTTATCGACCTCCCCGGGGCATAAATTCCGCCGCGAGGAGGAGCAGGACATGCTCAAGGAAAGCGGTGATATAGACGCGCTGGTGCGCAAGGCTGTCTTCGGGACCGAAGACGAGAAAGCGCACGCGCGCTGGATGATCTGGGAGATGGGGCAAACGGCGGGCGTGCGTCCGGCCTCGATTCACGAGCTCTACCTGGCCCGAGGCCGCGACGAGGTGCCGGCGTTCACGACGCCGGCGATGAACGTGCGGATCCTGTCCTACGACACTGGGCGCGCGATCTTCCGGGCGGCGAAGCGCCTCGATGCCGGCGCGATCATCTGCGAGATCGCCCGCAGCGAGATTGCCTACACCGACCAGCGGCCCGCCGAGTACGTCGCGGTGATGACGGCGGCGGCGCTGCGCGAGGGATTCACGGGGCCGCTGTTCATTCAAGGCGACCACGTCCAGGTCAACGCGAAAAAGTACGCCGCCGATCCGGAGGCCGAGCTCAAGGCGCTGCGCGCGCTGATCGACGAGGAGCTGCACGCCGGCTTCTACAACATCGACATCGACACGTCCACGCTCGTCGACCTCTCCAAGCCCAATCTCGATGAGCAGCAGCGTACGAACTACGAGCGGGCGGCGGAGCTCACGAAATTCATCCGCGACCGCGAGCCGGACGACGTCACCGTTTCCGTGGGTGCCGAAATCGGCGAAGTGGGTGGCAAGAACAGCGACGTGCACGAGCTGAAAGCGTTCATGGACGGCTACAACCGGACGCTGAAGAAGCTCGGGACCCCGGCCGGTATTTCGAAGATCTCCGTGCAAACCGGCACCAGCCATGGTGGCGTCGTATTGCCCGACGGCTCGATCGCCAAGGTGCAGCTCGACCTGCAAGCGCTGAAGGCGCTGTCGCACGACGCGCGGACAAAGTACGGGCTCGGCGGCGCGGTGCAGCACGGCGCATCCACTTTGCCGCCGGACGCGTTCTCGCAGTTCCCCGCGTGTGAGGCGGTCGAGATCCACCTGGCCACGAATTTCCAGACCATCGTCATGGATCACCCCGCGCTGCCGAACGACCTCCGCCGCGAAGTGAACGCATGGGTCAAGCGCGAGGCGAAAGAAGAATGGAAAAAGGGCGACACCGAGGAGCAGTTCATCTATAAGAGCCGTAAGAAGGCGATCGGGCCCTTCAAGCGGCGGTTCTGGGATCTGCCCGCGGACGTGCGGGCCGCCATTGGCGCCGACCTCGAGAAGACGTTCGCGTTCCTGTTCGAACAGCTGCGCGTCAAGGGCACGCGCGCGTCCACCGATCGGTACGTCAAACCGAAACTCGTGTCACACGCCGCGCCACGGGCCGCGCTCGTGTCGGCGCCGGATGACGCGGAGGCAGGCGAATGAGCGAGCGCAGTGGAGGATTCGGCGCCTTTTTGTTCGGCATCGTGCTCGGCGCGGTGGCGGGGTTCGTGTTCGCACCCACCGAGAGCGGCGAGAGCACGCGGCGCAAGGTGACCAAGGGCCTGCGCAACCTGAAGGAGCTCGCCGAGGACAAAGTGGACGAAGTCCGCGGACTCCTGGAGGAAGCCGAAGACGAGGCCGAGGAGTCCGACGAGTCCGATGACGAAGAGCCGGAGATCGCGACCCGCGAGCAGCTGCGTCGCCGGCTCGAGGCCGCCCGCCGCCGCCGCGCCCGGGCCGCCCGGCCGCCCGTTCCCCCCGCGTCCGACGAGGAGGACGAGCCGCTCGCGTGAATCGTGAAGGCGGCTGGCACCGCACGGTCACCGGCGTCGTCCGGCGCACCCTCGAGGCCGCCTACGAAGACAACATTCCGTTCCTCGCCGGTGCCCTCTCGTTCGACATCCTGCTGACTGCCATTCCCTTCGTCGGGCTCGTCCTGGCCGTCGTCGGCTACCTCGCGCAATACCAGCTCGCCATTCATCAGCTCAACGTCCACGAGCTGCTGGAGCGCTTCCTACCCGAGTCGAGCGGCGGGGAGACCGGCCAGTTCGGCTTCATCGAGCGCGCCCTCGGCGACCTGGTCGCAAGGCGCGGCCACCTCACGCTCCTCGCCGCGCCCCTGTTCCTGTGGTTCTCGACTCGTATGTTCGGGGGACTGCGTGCGGCCCTGAATGAAGTCTTCGATACCGAGGAGAACCGATCCTGGCCGAGGGCCAAGCTGCTCGACATCGCCATGGTGTTCGTCGCCGGGACGCTGTTCCTCGCGATCGCGTTTGCGACCACGACCCGCGGGGTCGGATCGCAGCTCGCGTCCCTCGTGTTCAGCACGGCCCTCTTCTTCGTGATCTTCAAATACCTGCCCAGCCGGCGCATCTACTGGCGTACCAGTGTGGTGGCCTCGCTGTTCTGCGCGGTCTCCTTCGAGATCGCCAAACGGCTGTACGCGCTGTACGTGACACGCTTCGTGACGTTCGACCGCGTGGCGTCGGACGCGAACCTCGTCGGTCTCTTCCTGTTTCTGCTGTGGATCTATTACACGGCCTATGTGTTTCTGCTGGGCGGCGAAGTCGCGGAAACGTACGACCTGATGCGTATGCGGCGCCTGCAACGTGTGCGCCTCGGATGAATTCCCCGGTGATCGATCTCCGCTCCGATACCGTCACCAGGCCGTCGCCCGCGATGCGTCGTGCCATGGCGGACGCGGAGGTCGGTGACGACGTCCTCGATGGCGATCCGACCACGCGCCGCCTCGAAGCGCGCGTCGCCGAGCTGCTCGGCACCGAGGACGCGCTCTTCTTCCCGTCGGGCACCCAAGCCAATCAGACCGGCATCGCGCTGGTGACAGAGCCGGGAACGGAGCTGCTCCTCGAAGCGAACGCGCACCTCGTGCACTCCGAAGTGGCCGGCGTCGCCGCGCTTTCGGGCGTGCAGATCCGGCCGATCACCACGCCCGACGGCCTGCTCACCGCCGACCTGGTCCGCGGCGCCCTGCGGGCTCCGTCGCCGCACGTCCCGCGCATCACGGCACTCGCGATCGAAAACACGCACAACAACGCCGGTGGGCGCGTGCTCGATGCTGCGGGGGTCGAGGGGCTGACCCGCGCGGCGCACGACGCGCGACTCGCGGTCCACCTCGATGGGGCGCGGCTCTGGAACGCCGCCGCGGCCGCCGGAGTGAAGCCGGCACGGCTGGCACAAGGCGCCGACACGGTGATGGTGAGCATCTCGAAGGGACTCGGCTGCCCCGTGGGGTCGTGCCTCGGATTCAAGACGGAGTGGCGCACCCGCGCCTGGGAGATCCGCAAACGCCTGGGGGGCGGCATGCGTCAGTCGGGCATCCTCGCCGCGGCGGGAGTGTACGCGCTCGACCACAATCTGTCCCGGATCGGCGAGGATCACGAAAACGCTCGCCGTTTTGCGGAATTGCTTTCCGGCAGTCCGGCCGTCAGGCCGTCAGAGCCACAGACGAACATCGTGATGGTCGACCTGCTGCGCAGCGGTGACACACCGCAGTCGGTGTCGCAGCGGCTGGCGCAAGCAGGAGTCCGGCTCGCGCCGTGGGGACCGCGGCGGCTGCGCGCGGTCACGCATCTCGACGTGACACGGGCCGACGTAGAACGGGCCGCACGGGTCATTCTGGAGACGCTCGCGTGACGCGGTCCGAACCCAAACCGCAGCCGATGCCGATGGATCGGGCGATTCTGTGGAACCCGCCGGCCGCACCGGGCACCACGAGTCCCGGCGGAAAATCGACCAGCCGCTCGCCGTATCCGATTTTCTTCCAGCAGGAAGCGGTGATCGCGCTACAGGAGCATCTCAAGAGCTCGCCGACCCAGGCGATCTTCGGCTTCCTCATCGGCGACGTCTACCGGGATCCCGAAAACGGCGCGCTGTACACCATCATCGACAAGACGCTGAAGCTCAGCCAGCCGATTTATGGCGACAAAACCGAAGTCGTCGTATCGCGGCTGTGGGACCGCATGCAGGAACAGCTCAAGAAGGCGGCCGGCACGCTGCTCGGCTGGTACCACAGCCATCCGGGACAGGGCGGATTCCTCACGACGCACGACGTCGAGACGCATGACAAGTTCTTCACGGACCCGTGGCAGGTCGCCATTCTCGTAGCGGCCGAAGCCGGGGGCGTCACCGGACGATTCTTTCGCGCGACCCAAGGCAATACTGACTGGCACAAGACGCCGCTGGCGTTCTACGAGCTATTGCAACCCGATTCCATCAAGCCGGATGGAAAAAAGCGCTCCTTCATCACGTGGAGGAACTACAAGCCGTACGGGCCAACGCTGACTGGACCGAAACCGAAACCGCCCGAGCCCCCCCCGGCATCGCCGCCGCCGAAATCGGAGGAGCCCGAAGAGGCCGAGGAACCACAGGAAGACGAAGCCGAGCACGCACCGAAGCCCGGCAAGACGAAGGAGCGGCCCGCAGCCGGGGACCGCGGATTCCGGATCATGCGGTCGAGCGCGGATGACATACCTGTCATCAAGTCGAGCGCGGACGACGAGCCCGCCCCCCCGCCAGTGCCGACGCCGCCGCCGCCGGCACCACGAAAAGCGCCGGTTTTCCTTCCCACCGAGCCACCAGCGCCTCCGCCCAAGCCGCCGCCACCTCCACCTCCGCCTCCACCGCCACGTCCAGCACCGCCGGCGCGGTCGTCCGACGAAATTCCGTGGCAGGTCACGCCGGCCGAGGTTGGCGTCTCCGAGCCGTTGCCGCCCCTGCCGGCGCCGCCGCGCCGCACCTCGGCGCCCAAGTTCCGGTTGCTCGATGAGGACGAGGAGAGGGCGGCGACGGCCCCGTCACCGGCCCCCGCGCCCGCCCCCAAGCCACGCCGCCGGAGACGGCGCGGGCCGTGGCTCAAGCGCGTCGCGATTCTCCTCTTGTTGGCGGGAGGAGGAGCGGGTGGCTATTGGTACTTGGCGATCCGCAATCCGACTCTCCTTCCGGGATTGTTCGATCGCGCGAAGCAGCTGGTATCACGCGTCACCAAGCGGTCGCCCGCGCCTCCTCCGGCGTCGCGTCGGCCGGCGGGTTCGCCACGAGCGGCACCACCGCCCGCCGCGGCTATTGTGCCGCCCGCGCCCGCGCCCGCGCCGGTACCGGTGCCCGTGCCGCAGCCGGTTGCGCCGCCGTCACCATTTGCGCGCTTCGATCGCTTGAGTGACTCGCTGTCGCGCGCCGTGCGCAACTTCCAGGATCGCGCCGCGCTGTTTGCGGACGGTCGCATGGACTGTGGCGGTCTCGCCAGCGGTCTCGTATCGATCGAGAATCTGTGGATCAGCTATAACACCGAGCGGCGCGCCCGGATGGCGGCCTTCGATCAACGTCGGGCGAGCCAGGATCAAACGATGTACACTGCCGTGGACCAGATCGAGAGCCGCTTCGAGCAGTCGGGATGCCCCAGGCCCTGACGGTGTTGGTCGCCACGCTCCTCGCGCTGCAGGGCCAGAGCGGGGTGGGCGGGGCGGGCGGCGTGGGCGGTGGAACGACGTCGTTGCGCAAGAGCGATCTCGTGCGACTGCTCTCCGGCGCCACGATGACTCCGGTGGAGTTGGCGCAGCTGGTGCGGCGCAACTGTCTGACGTTCCACCCCACCGACCGCGATCGCAATGACTTTCGCCTGCTCGGCGCTGATCCATCGTTGCTCGTTGCGATTGACGAGTGTGCGCGGCGCGGAGCACCGCGTCGCGCGACATCCCGACCGGCCTCACCACCACCCCCACCACCCCCGCCCGCTCCACCTCCGGCGCCTGCACCGGTTTTTCAGGTGCAACGTATCATCGTCCGCGTGTCGGCCGAGCGCAGCAGCTTCGTGTCGGGTGGGGGGCAGCGGGGGAGTGTGGGCACGCAACTGCCGCGCGCGCTCGTATTCGAGGCCCGCGATTCCGCCGGAACGCCGCTCTCGGGTGAGGCGGTGACGTTCACCGGGATCAATGCGAGCATCCACCCGGCGGTGATTGCCACGGACGCCGCGGGCCAGGCACGCGTGGGCGTGACGTTGGGCGAACGTGTGGGGTCGGCGACGGTCATCGCCGCGATGGGCGTCGTCGAAAAGCAGGTGGCGTTCAACGTGGCCGCGGGACCAGCGGCCCAGCTGATCGTGATGTGTGGTACTGCAGGACTGACGGGACACGTCGCCATTCGCCCCGACAGCGTCGTGGCGTTACGCGTGTCCGCCCAGGACGGCTTTGCGAATCCCACGCCGTTGCTGGGACTCCGCGCCGCCGTCGCCGACGCGCGCATCGTGCGGGTGTTGGCCGTCGCGCCGGACAGCGCCGTAGGAACGGTCACGCTGAAGCCGGATCAGCCAGGCACGACGAGCCTCGCCGTCATCGCCAACGGGATGCGCCAATATCTCACGGTAACGGTCCCACCCCGCGCGGCACCTGGAAACATCGATTGTCGGTAAGGGATGGTGCGCCTTGGCGAATGATCATTGATCCATGATCATTGATTATTGATCATTGATTATTGGATGTGGAATGCCCCAGGCACCCCGCAACGAATCCCGACATCGTTTAGCGCTGCTCCCTGCGGGGGCCTGACGCGGTTCACGAGCGGAAAGCCTGCGGACCTGGGGCGAGGGAAATGTAGAATGATCAACGGTCAATAATCAATGATCATTGATCATTCTACATTCGAGATTTGAGGTAGATTACGTCAATGATTGCCTTAGCTCGCAAGTACCGCCCCAAGCAATTCAGCGACCTCGTTGTGCAGGACCACGTGGCGGCCGCGTTGCGCGGTGCTGTGGCCCAGGGCCGGGTCGCGCACGGCTACCTGTTCGCCGGACCGCGGGGCGTCGGTAAGACGACCGCGGCCCGGATCCTCGCCATGGCACTCAATTGCGAGCGGCGCACCCCCGCGACAGGCGGCGAGCCCTGCGGCGAGTGCGACGCCTGCCGGCGCATCTGGACCGGTGCCGCGAATCTGGATGTCGTCGAGCTTGATGCGGCGTCGAATCGCGGCGTGGACGACGCCCGCGACCTCCGCGAGCGCGCGATGTATGCCGCGAGCACCGAGGCGGGATCGAAGGTCTATATCGTCGACGAAGCGCACATGCTGACGCGCGAGGCATGGAACGCACTGCTGAAGATTCTCGAGGAGCCGCCGCCCCGCGTCGTGTTCGTGTTCGCGACGACCGAGCCGCAGAAGATCGCCAATACCGCGGCGCCGATTCTGTCGCGGCTCCAACGCTTCGATTTCCGCCGGATCGGACCGCATGCGATCGTCTCGCGGCTCAAGCAGGTCGCCGCCGCCGAGCAGCTCAAGGTCGAGGACGATGCGCTGCACCTCATCGCCCGAAGTGCGAACGGCGGCATGCGCGACGCCCTCTCGTTGCTCGATCAGGTCCTCTCGTTTGGCGAAGGTCCGGTCACCGCGGGGCGCGTGCGGGAAGTGCTGGGGCTGATCCCCGACGAGCTTTACGCCGAGATGCTCCGGGCCATCGTGGAACGGGACCCCGCGGCCGTCTTCCCGCTCGTCGAGCGGCTGCTCGAGGCCGGTGCGGACCTCACCGAGTTCGTAAACGGCGCCGGGGAGACGCTGCGCGCCCTCCTCCTCGCCGGCGTCGGCGGCCAACCCGAGGGGCTGACCGAAGGACTCATGGCGGTGGTGCGCGAGTATGCCCCGCAGCTCCCGCCCGCCGATATCGTTCGTCTCCTGACGATCCTGAGCGACTCCGAGGAGCGGCTGAGCCGCAGCGCCAACCAGCGGCTGCTCGTGGAGGTCTTGCTGCTGAGATGGGCGATGCTCGATCGGACCGTCGAGCTATCCGAAGTGCTGGATGCGTTCAAGAAAGATGGGCCGAGTCAAACGAAACCCGTTGAGCCGAGCAGCCCACCTGCCCAACCGCCCATCCGCCCATCGAGTCCTCCGGGCAAAAAGTTGGAGCCAACTCTGGAAAACGTCCGCTCGGTTTGGTCGCAAGTGGTTCAGGACGCGCGCGCGAAGACCCCCGTGCTCGGCAGTCTCCTCGCCGAAGCGGAAGTCGTCGCCGTCGAGGGCCGCACCATCACGCTGCGACCGGGACACGCCGTGCACGCCGAGGGGCTCGAGCGGCAACGCGAGACCATCGCTCAGGCACTGGGGACCTATATCAGCGAAGCCCCACGCGTGACGATAGCGGCAGGGGGTGGTGGTAGAGGCTCGGAGCGCATTACTCCTGAGGGGGCCAGCGCAGAGCGATTGAAGAGTCTGCGTGCCAAAGATCCGACCCTAAGTGCCGCCGTAGACGCATTAGATTTGGAGCTGCTCGAATAGCTTGCTAACGGTTCCTCCAGAGGTAACTTTCGACACATGGCGGATTTATCTAGCCTGCTCCAGCTCTCCCAGCAGATGCAGGGGCGGCTTACTGAGATCCAGACGCAGCTGGCGCAGCAGACGTTGACCGTGTCGTCCGGCGGGGGGATGGTCCAGGCCACCGTCGACGGCCGGGGGCACATTCGCGGCATCAAGATCGATCCCCAGGCGGTCAGCCAGGGGGATGTGGAGATGCTCGAAGATCTCGTGCTGGCGGCTGTGGCGGAGGCGCAGAAGCGCGCGGCCGAGTTGTATCAGGCCGAGGTGCGGAAGCTGGCGTCGGGTCTGCCGTTCCCATTCCAGTTGCCGCTGTAGGCCGCGGTCCGTTCCGTGTCCGCCATCGAGGAGCTCGTGGCGGAGCTCGCCAAGCTCCCCGGCATCGGGCGTAAGACCGCCCAACGGCTCACGTTCCATTTGCTGAAGCAACCCGCGGAAATCGCGGAGCGGTTGGCCGACGCCATCCGGCGGGTCCGTGGGAAAGTCATGGCGTGCGGGGCGTGCGGAAACCTGTCCGATGAGGATCCGTGCCCGATCTGCCGCGACCCGCGGCGCGATGCGGCCTTGTTGTGTGTGGTAGAAGAATCGGGCGACGTCAGTGCGATCGAGCGCGCCGGCCGCTACCGCGGCCGCTATCATGTCCTCGGCGGCCGGATCTCGCCCCTGGATGGCGTTGGGCCGGACGAGCTGCATCTTGATCGGCTGCTCGCGCGATTGACGAACGGCTCCGAGGTGCGGGAGGTCATCGTCGCCACCAACGCCTCGATGGAAGGGGAGGCGACGGCCACGTACCTCCAGCAGATCCTGAAGCCGAGCGGCGTGCGTGTCACGCGGATCGCGCGGGGACTGCCGGTGGGTGGAGACCTAGAGTACGCCGATGCGGTGACGATCGCCCAGGCGCTGGCGGCACGGCGCGACATGTCGGAGACCGACTGATTCGCTAGGAGGCGCATGGCCGGGGCCGCAAGCTGGTCTTTCAACGAGAACGATTTCAAGCAAATCCAGACGCACTTGCTGGCGTTCCTCCGCGACTCGAACGCCCGCTGTGCGCTGCTCGTTGATCGCAACGGCCAGCTCGTCGCCACGGTCGGGGAAACGCCGCAGTTCGATCCCACCGCGTTCGCCTCACTCACCGCCGCCGATTTCAGCGCCAACGATCAACTCGCCAAAATGATCGGCGAAGCGGAGTTCGCGTCGCTCGTGCATCAGGGCGAGAAAGAGTCGATGTATCTGGCCGACATCGCCAAGCGCGTGATTCTCGTGGTGTTGTTCGATCAGCGCACCACGCTGGGACTCGTCAAGCTCAAGGCGAAATCGGTCGTGGGCGAGCTCAACAAGGTGTTCGAGGAGATGTTCAATCGAGTCGGCACGGGTCAGGCCCAGCAAAAGGGCCTGCTCGAAGGGGCGGAAGACGAAATTGACAAACTCTTCGGTTAAGGGGACGCGCCCATGTCGATGATCAACTACGCGTCCCGCGAGATCAACTGCAAACTCGTGTACTACGGACCGGGCCTGGGGGGGAAGACGACCAACCTGGAGCACATTTACGGGAAAGTCTCGCCCAACACGCGCGGTAAGATGATCTCGCTCGCCACCGAGACCGAGCGCACCTTGTTCTTCGACTTTCTCCCGGTCGATCTCGGAACGATTCGCGGTTTCAAGACGCGATTCCACCTCTACACCGTCCCCGGCCAGGTGTACTACAACGCCAGCCGGAAGCTCATTCTCAAGGGCGTGGACGGCATCGTCTTCGTCGCCGATAGCCAAATCGAGCGCATGGAAGCAAACGTCGAGTCGATGCAGAATCTGTACGACAACATGGCGGAGTACGGGTACGACCTGACGAGGATCCCGTTCGTCATTCAGTACAACAAACGCGACCTTCCCAATGCCGCGCCGATCAAGGATCTCCAGGCGTCGCTGAATCCCGGCTGGCCGATCGAAGATGCGACGCGCCAGAAACAGATGCCTGATTCGGCGCATCCCGGGGAGAACCTCGTCGACAAAATCGGCGGCGAATGGGTCGGTCATGCCCCCTACCACGAGGCGGTGGCCGTTCGCGGCGACGGTGTGTTCGACACGCTGAAAGCGGTCAGCAAGATGGTACTCAAGACGCTGAGTTAAGGCCCCCCGATGCGCTGGACACTTCCCAACATCATCACGCTGGCTCGCATCTGCCTCACGCCAGTGATCGCGCTGCTGCCGTTCATCTCCGGCTACTGGCCCAAAGTCATCGCGTTTGTCGTCTTCCTGATCGCCGCCTTCTCGGACCTACTGGACGGCTATCTGGCCCGCCGCTACGGCACGATCAGCGAGCTCGGCATGCTGCTCGACCCGATCGCCGACAAACTGCTGCTGTTCGCGACGCTGATTCCCATCTTCTGGATGACGCGACACCCGACGATTCTCGCCGCCGACAAAGTGGATTACGCGATCAAATGGTGGGGGAGCTTCCCCCTCTGGGTGGCCCTGCTGCTGGTGGGGCGGGAGGTGCTCATCACGGCCTTCCGGTTCTTCGCGAAGCGCCGCGGCATCGTGATTCCCGCGCTGGGCGCCGGCAAGCTGAAGGCGGTGGTCCAGAACATCTTCATCGGCGCGACGATCGCCTGGTTCGCCTGGAAGGATGCGATCGCGCAGATGCACCTGGCTGGTGCCTTCCGCAACTTCTGGGATCAATTCCACGGCTGGTTCGTCGCCATCACGCTGGCGGGCGCGATCGTGCTGACCGTCTATTCCCTCCTCGTCTACCTCTACCGCTACCGGACACTTCTCAAAGTCGGCAAGTGAAGCTCGAAGTCGTCACGATCGGCACCGAGCTGCTGCTGGGCCAGATAGTCGATACGAATGCCGCTGAGCTCGGCCGCGGGTTGGCGGCGGCCGGAGTCGAAGTCGTGCGCCACAGCTCCGTCGCCGATCGTCCCGACGCCATTCGGGCCGCGGTGGCTGAAGCGCTCGAGCGCACGGGGTTCGTGATCACGACCGGCGGCCTTGGGCCGACGCGCGACGACATCACGAAGCGCGAGGTCGCAGCGCTGTTCGGGAAAACGTTGGAAATGGACGCGGCCGTGTTGCAATCGCTCGAGGAACGATTCCGCCGCCTCGGGCGCCCCATGCCGGCCGTGAATCGCACCCAGGCGGAAGTGCCGGCAGGCGCCACCGTGCTGCCGAATCCGCGCGGCACGGCACCTGGCCTGTGGGTCGAGGACCGCGGGCGCGTGGTCGTCATGCTGCCCGGCGTTCCGTCGGAGATGCGCGGCCTCCTCGCCGAGGAGGTGCTTCCGCGGCTCGCGGGCCGGACTGCGGGCGCCGTCGTGCGCTCGCGCAGCGTGCGGACGACGGGCATTGCGGAATCCGCGCTCGCCGAGCGGGTCGGCGCGATCGAAGAGGAAATCGCGCCGCTCACCCTGGCATATCTGCCGTCCACTGACGGCGTGGAACTGCGTGTGACGGCGTGGTCACTGCGTGAGGATGACGCAGAACGACGGCTTGCCGCGGCCGTGGCGCAATTACGCGAGCGCGCCGGCGAGCACTGCTATGGCGAAGATCGGACCGACCTCGCGGCCGTCGTGCTGGATCAGTTACGCGCGCGCGGGTCTCGGCTCATGGTCGCTGAATCGTGTACCGGCGGTGTCCTGAGCGCGCGGATCACCGCCGTTCCGGGAGCGTCCAAGGTCTTCATCGGAGGAGTCGTCGCGTACGACAACATGGTGAAGAGTGGTACGCTCGATGTTCCCCCTGAAATGCTCGATCAGTACGGAGCGGTGTCGGAACAGGTCGTGAGCGCGATGGCGGAAGGCGTGCAGCGGCGGTTTGCGGTAGACGCCGCCCTCGCGATAACCGGTATCGCGGGCCCATCCGGAGGGACCGCGGAGAAACCAGTGGGGACCGTGTGGCTGGCCGCCCGGCACGGAGCCGAACGCCGCGCATTGAAGCGAATCTTCCCGGGCGATCGGAACGAGATCCGCGCGCGCTCGGCGCAAGCAGCGCTCGATTTGTTGCGGCGGCTGCTCGCGGACAAATCGTGAATCGCGTCAACGCACCAGACGGGACGCCGCTCGTCTATGACGCGTACGAGCCCGCCCGCGCCAGCGTCGCCGTGTTGTTCCTGCACGATTGGCATCCGGAGCCCGCGGGCCTCGCCGAGCGGTTTGCCGAAACCGGAGCGCAGCTTCGGGACGCGGGATTTGCCGCGTACTTCTTGGACCAACGCGGGCACGGACGGTCCGGCGGTCGCCGGGGGCACCTGTCCCGCTTCAGCCAGCTGTTGGGTGACCTGCAAGCGCTGCGTCGCGCAGTGCGTCGCCGCCAGGATGTGCCGCAAGTCCTGGTCGGCCATGGCTTCGGTGGACTCGTCGTCTTGCGTTACCTCGAAACGCAGCCCGGGGAGCCCCCGGCCGCGGCCGTGATGGCGAATCCCTGGCTCGCCTCGCGCGCGCGCCCCGCCGTTTGGAAGCGCCTCGCCGCGAAACTCGCGGATCTGTGGCCCACACTCCCAACAGGTCGCGGCGCCGAATTCATGACGGCAGGCGCGCGCGCCGAGCTGCAGTGGGCGCAACGCGCGGTCCTCGCGGACTACCCGCGCATCGAGCGACCGATGCTGTTCGTACTCGGCGGAGCTGATACGGTGACAGATGTCGAGACGGCACGCCGCTTGGCTGACGGACTGGCGTCCCATGCGAGGGTTCAATGGTACCCGGAGTTGTCGCACGACCTGCTTACGGTGCCGCAGGTGCGAGACGCGCTCATTCGTTTCATCGGAGAGTATCGTCCATAGAGAGCTACCCATCGCGGAAGGCCCGGGGTATCTTGTTGTCGGACCGAAGGTTCCAAACTCATGAATAACAAACGCCACGGCCACTCGCCGCAGCCTCCCGCTTCGCCCCCACGCACCCCTTCGCTCGATCCCGACACGGGCGAGCCGGTGCCGGCTCCTGCATCCTCCGGCGTTTCTGGGGGACCTGCTGCGTCTGTTGCGTCTGCTGCGTCTCAAGGATCTGTGCCCGAGCTGGATGAATGGAAAGATCGCCATCTGCGACTCGCGGCGGAGTACGACAATTTCCGCAAGCGTACGACCAAGGAGCGCGCCGAGACGTGGGGACGCGCGCAAGCGGAGCTCGTCTCGCGTCTCGCGGACGCCTTGGACGATTTGTCGCGCTTCGCGCACATCGACCCGGCGGAAATCGACGCGAAGACGCTGCATGACGGCGTAGATCTCGTCGAGCGGAAAGTTTGGAAGGAGCTCGAGAGCGCCGGCGTCACGCGGATCGATCAGGCGGGAGTGCCGTTCGATCCGAACGTGCACGAGGCGGTTACGACGCAGGCTGCCGCGAAACCGGAGCAGGATCACACCGTAGGCCAGGTGGTGCAACCAGGCTACAAGATGCGCGACACCTTGCTGCGGCCGGCCCGCGTTGTGGTGCTGACCTGGCAGGGACAGTAATGGCAGCACAGCGCGACTACTATCAGGTGTTGGGAGTCGCCGAAACCGCCACGACGGACGAGATCAAGAAAGCCTTCCGGCGGCTGGCCAAGCTGCACCATCCTGATCGCAATCCCAACAATCCGCAGGCTGCCGAGCGCTTCAAGGAAATCAACGAAGCGCACGACGTCCTGAGCGACGCCGAAAAGCGGAAGAAATACGATCAGCTGCGCCGCTACGGTGCGTTTGCCGGGCCCGGCGGCTTTGGCGGCGGCGGGGCGGGGGCCAGCGCACGGCGGGGCCGCGGCGCTCCTCCCGACGGCGGCGATTTCGACATCTCCGACCTCGGCGGTCTCGGCGACATCTTCTCATCAATCTTCGGGCGGCGGGGTGGGGCCGGGGCGGGGCGCGAAGCCGAGCCGGAGGAAGTCGAGACCGAGGTCACGATTCCATTCCGTGTCGCCGCATTGGGCGGGACGGTGCCGATTACCCTCGTCATGTCGGAGGTCTGCCCGACGTGCGGCGGGTCTGGGGCCGCGAAGGGTGCGACGGTCAACACGTGCCCGGAATGCAAGGGGCGGGGAACGGTCTCCTTCGGGCAGGGCGGCTTCGCCGTCAATCGTCCCTGCCCGGTTTGCCGTGGTAAAGGCACGGTTCCGTCGCAGCGGTGTCCCACCTGCCAGGGCGCCGGAGAAGTGCGGGTCGAAAAGCGCATCAACGTCGAGATCCCGCCGGGTGTCGAAGAGGGCGCGCGCCTGCGCCTCAAGAATCAGGGACCCAAGGGGCGCGGCGATCTCATCGTACAGGTCCACATCGCGGTGGATCGGTTCTTCCGGCGCGAAGGTCTGGATCTCATCGGCGTCGTGCCGATCAATCTCGCGCAGGCACTGCTCGGCTCCCGGATCAAGGTCAAGACGCTCGACGACAAGCGGGTCGTGCTCCGCATCCCCGCGGGGACGCAGCACGGTCAGAAGTTCCGGGTTCCTGGGCATGGCATCGAGAAAAACGGACGGCGCGGGGACATGTACGTGGAGGCGCATGTGACGCTCCCCGAGAAGCTCAGTGCGGAGGAGCAGGAAGCGGTGAAGAGTTTTGCGGAGAAAGCCGGGCTGAAGTACTGAAGTGATACGACGCGGCATCAAGGCCGCAGACGTTGCTCCGATGCAACGACCACCGATGGGCAATCTCCCACTGATTATGACTCAAGGTGCGGGCATGGACGTTGCGGCATCATCGACCACGTCTCGGGGGACCAGTCTCTTCTGGGGAGGTGGGTATGGTTCGTCCACGTCTTCGGCCGTTCTATTTGTGGTCTATCGTGCTGATTGCTGGTTGTAACACGGATCGACCGCCGCTCGCCCCAACGACGCAGCCTCCGCCGCCGCCCCCCCCCCCCCCCCCCCCCCCCCCCCCCCCCCCCCCCCCCC
>Ga0307290_10000021_pt1 | contig 56824 bp, 45 predicted proteins | sample ER_DNA_144_FD_194472 | JGI IMG/M metagenome (GOLD analysis project Ga0307290, IMG submission 194472) | Bulk soil microbial communities from the East River watershed near Crested Butte, Colorado, United States - ER_DNA_144 | ecosystem: Environmental > Terrestrial > Soil > Floodplain | place... | reverse complement strand
GCGGGAGCTGACGGGAACGCCATGGCGCCGCACGTGAAGAGCCAGGCCGAATGGCTGCGCATCATGAAGTCGGGCGGCTGCATGGCGTGTCATCAACTGGGCAGCAAGGGGACACGGGTGATCCCCCAGGCTCTAGGGGCTTTCCCCACCTCGAGGGCCGCGTGGGAGCGGCGGCTCCAGTCGGGACAGGCGGGCGGCCAGATGATCGGGACACTGGGCCAGCTCGGCCTACCGCGGGCGCTCGCGATGTTCGCCGACTGGACCGACCGCATCGACGCCGGCGAAGTCCCACAGACTCCCCCCCGGCCGCAGGGCGTCGAGCGCAACGTCGTCATTACCGAGTGGGACTGGGCGGACCCGAAAGCCTATCTCCATGACGAGGTCTCGACCGACCGGCGCAATCCCACGCTCAACGCCAACGGCAAGCTCTACGGCGCGCTGGAACTGAGCGCGGATTACCTGCCGGTGCTCGACCCGGTGCGGAACACGGTGAGCCGCGTGCCCTTGACGGTGCGCGATCCGAACACCCAGCCCGCCGCAGGGACGTCGACGGCCCAGCCGTCGCCGTATTGGGGCAACGAAGTCATCTGGACGAGCAAAAACAACGTACACAACCCGATGTTCGACGAACGCGGCCGCGTGTGGATCACCTCCACCGTGCGCCCGCCCGACAACCCACCGTTCTGCAAAGCGGGCTCGAGCCATCCCTCGGCTCGGGCTTTTCCGCTGAACCGCGCCGGCCGCCACCTCGCCGTCTACGATCCGAAGACCGGGAAGCTCACACACATCGGCACGTGCTTCAGCACGCATCATCTCATGTTCGCCGAAGACGCGAACCGCACGTTGTGGACCTCGGGCGGCGGCCCCGTGGTCGGCTGGCTCAACACGAAGCTGTTCGACGAAACGGGTGACGAGGAGCGTTCGCAGGGCTGGACCGCACTGATCCTGGATGCCAACGGCAACGGGAAGCGGGACGACTACGTGGAGCCCGATAAACCGGTCGATCCGACGAAGGACAAGCGGATCGCGGCGGGTCTCTACGCCGTCGCCCCCGCTCCCGACGGTTCGGTGTGGGGGACCACTCTGGGATTCCCCGGCGCCGTGATTCGACTCGTTCCCGGCCCCAATCCCCCCGAGACGGCGCTGGCGGAGCTCTATGAGCTGCCGATCGACGCGTCGGGGAAGCCGACCCAAGGCTTCTCGCCGCGCGGCGGCGACGTCGATCGCAACGGGGTGTACTGGACTGCGCTCGCGAGCGGGCACATGGCGAGCTTCGACCGCCGCAAGTGCAAGGGCCCGCTGAACGGGCCGACTGCCACGGGTCAGCACTGCCCCGAGGGCTGGACGTTCTACGCGGAGCCGTTGCCCCAGCTCGGGGGCGTAACGGATCCGGGCAGCGCCGAAGCGAGCTACTACACGTGGGTCGATCAGTTCGGGGTCCTCGGCCTGGGCGAGAACGTCCCGATCAATACCGGGAACGAGTCTGAGGGTCTCTTGGTGTTGAAGGACGGCAGGTGGATCGTGCTGCGCGTTCCCTATCCGATGGGGTTTTACACGAAATGGCTGGACGGCCGCGTCGACGATCCCGGCGCGGGGTGGAAGGGGAGGGGGCTGTGGGCGACGGTGAGCACGCGCGCGCCCTTCCACATGGAAGGCGGCAGGGGGACGACGAGCAAGGTGGTCAAATTCCAGCTGCGCCCGGACCCGCTCGCGAAATAGCGGGGCCACGGCCTATGCGCGCGCAGCCAGGCGATTGCGGAAGCGTTCATAGATGGGCTCGTACGCCGTGTGGATCTCTGACTTTGGTGGCGTGAGCGCCTGGCGCGTGAGGGTGCGCTGCGCCGCGGTCTTGAGATCGGGAAACGCCCCCGCCCCCACCGCGGCCAGCAATGCCGCGCCGTATGCCCCGCCCTCCTCGCGGTTCACGGTGGTCACCGGTAGGCCGAAGATGTCGGCCTGCAACTGCCTGATGAACGCGCTTTTCGCGCCGCCGCCCGTCAGGAGCAAAAACGCGGGCGCCAAACCCAGCTCTGTAAGAATCTCGAGTGAGTCGCGCAGCGCAAAACACACCCCCTCGAGCACGGCTCGCGTCATGTGGGCGCGCGAGTGTGCGAGGCTGAGCCCCGTAAACGCGGCACGCAACGATGCATCGCGATGCGGCGTGCGCTCGCCCTGGAGATAGGGAAGAAATGTCACACCGTCTGCTCCCGCAGGGATCATGGCGGCTTCAGCGACGAGGCGCTCGTCGCGCTCATCCTCGGGCAGCTCGCGGGCGCACTGATCCCGAAACCACGCGAACGCGCCTCCAGCCGATAGCACGACCCCCATCACGTACCACACACCCGGCGCGACGTGGCAGAATGTGTGCGCTCGCAGCTGTGGGTCCACGCGGGGCTCTGCCGTGGGTGCCAGTACGGTCCCGGATGTGCCCCAGCTCGACACGGCTTCACCGGGAGTGATCGCGCCCACACCCGCGGCGCCGCAGGCATTGTCTGCTCCGCCGCCCACGACAGGCGTGCCCGCCACGAGGCCAGTGAGGCCGGCAGCGTCTTTGGTGACGCGGCCGAGCACCTCCGACGATCCGCCGACCGTCGGGAGCAACGACGCCTCGAGCTCCACCGCCTTCAACATCTCAGGGCTCCAACGCAAACGGGCGGGATCGAACAGAAGGGTGCCCGATGCATCGGACGGCTCAGTGGCCACGGTCCCCGTCAGACGCAGTCGCACGAAGTCTTTGGCGAGGAGGACGATCGCCAGGCGCTTGAACGCCGCGGGCTCGTGGTTTCGCAACCACAACACTTTCGGGAGTGTGAAGCCTTCGAGCGCAGGATTGCACACCCAGTCGCGCAGCTGCGCCTCGCCGCCGGCGCGTGTCACGATCTCACGACACTCGGCCGTCGTTCTGCCGTCGCACCAGAGCAGCGCCGGCCGGATCACCGCGGCGCTCTTATCGAGAAAGACGGACGAGTGCATCTGGCCGGAGATGCCGACCGCGGCGACACGACTACCGGCGCGCTGCGCCAGCACATCCCGGATCGCCGCGCGGGCGGCCGTCCACCAGGCCTCGGGATCCTGCTCCGCCCAACCTGGCTGTGGCGTATCGAGCGAGAGCGGCGCGGTGGCGCTCGCCGCGACTCCGCCGTCTTCAGCTACGAGAATCGCCTTCACGCCGCTCGTGCCGACGTCGACGCCGAGAAACAATCAGCGAACTCCCAGGAGCAGCTCCATCGTAAGTTGATCGAGCCGCTCGTACGCGTACCCCCGCGCGCGCAACGCCGCGAGGTCGAACTTGGTGTTGCGAAGCTCACTGAACGTGACGCGCGCCCCGGCTTTGCCACCGTCAGCCTCAGCCAGCAGCTGCTGGATTTCCGGATCCGTATTGAAGCGCGCGACCTTGTCCTTGAGGATCAGGTAGGTCCGCATGCTGCCGGCGGCAAAGTCCCAGACGCCCGCTTCATCCTCGGTGCGGTAGGCATGGCTATCGAAATGACGCATGCCCGGCCACTGGGAGTCTTCGAGCACTTTGACGAGAAAAAACGCGCCCTTGGCGTCGTCGCTGCCAAACCGAAGATCCTGGTCGAAGCGGCCAACCTGCTGGCCGTTCAGATCGATGTGGAACAGCTTGCCGGCCTCGAGCGCCTGCGCGACCGCGTGGGAGAAGTCGAGTCCCGCCATGCGTTCGTGCGCGAACTCGGGATTGACGCCCACCATCTCCGGATGGTCCAGCGTATAGATGAAGGCGAGCATGTGGCCGGTAGTTGGCAAAAAGATGTCGCCGCGCGGCTCATTGGGCTTTGCTTCGAGCGCGAAGCGCAGGTCGTAGCGTTGCGACCGGACGTACTCGCACAGGTAGTTGACGGCGTCGCGATACCAGCCGAGGGCGGCCCGCGGGTCCTTGGCGGCATTGGTTTCGACGCCTTCTCGGCCGCCCCAGCAGACGTATGTGGTGGCGCCGAGTTCCACGCCGAGGTCGATCGCCGCGAGCGTCTTTTGGAGCGCGTAGGCTCGCACGCGCGCGTCGCGGCTCGTGAATGCACCGTCTTTGAACGCAGGATCCGAAAACAGATTGGTCGTCGCCATCGGCACCTTCATCCCCGAGTCGGCGAGCGCCTGTTTGAACTCGCGCACGATCTTGTCGCGTTCGGCGGCACTCGCGCCGGCCGGCACCAAATCGTTGTCGTGCAGATTCACGCCGTACGCGCCGAGCTCGGCGAGCTTGCGCACGATCGCCGTCGCCGCCAGCGCCGGCCTGACCGGCTCACCGAATGGATCGCGTCCGGGATTGCCGACGGTCCAGAGCCCGAAGGTGAAGTGGTGCTCCGGCCGTGGCTCGTAGCCGTCCTTGCCGTGTTGTTTCATCCCGGCGATACTCGGCTCGCTCCGGCGTCTTGTCAAATCGAGAGGGACATGGTCTGGGAACAGCGTTGGCACCCGCTGCGGCGGGAGTGGATCATCGTTTCCTCCCACCGGAACGAGCGTCCCTGGCTTGGTGAGCGGGTCGCGGAAGCCACGCGGCAGCTCCCGGCGTACGTTCCCGACTGCTACCTCTGTCCCGGAAACGCGCGCAGCTCCGGCAAGCGCAACGCGCAGTACGGTGGCGTGTTCGTGTTCGACAACGATCACCCCTGTGTTGCCTTCACCGCGCCGGTCCCCCCCGCGGCTCCACCAGACGGTATCTACCGCAACAGCCCTGCGCACGGCGTGTCGCGCGTCGTCTGCTACTCGCCGCGCCACGATCTCACACTCGCCCAATTGCCGGAAGCCGACGTCCTCGGGCTCTTGCAAGCGCTGCAAGCGCAGTACCGCGAGCTCGGTGCCCGGGCGGGCGTGCGCCACGTGCTGGTATTCGAAAACAAGGGGGAAGTCGTCGGCGTCAGCAATCCGCACCCGCACTGCCAGATCTACGCGACCAACTTTGTGTTCAAGACGATCGAGCTCGAAGCGGAGGCGCAGGCGACCTATCTGGCCGAACACGATCGGCCACTGTTTCAGGAGATTATTCAGGCCGAGGAAGCAGACGGCAGACGGCTGATAGCGCGGCGGGAGATGGCGCTAGCATTTATTCCGTACTTCGCACGTTACCCGTACGAGACGTTCGTGGCTCCACGCGCCACCCGCGCGAGTCTCGCCGACCTCACGGCTCAAGAGTTGCACGATTTCGCCGCCGTGCTGCGAGAGACGCTGATCCGGCTCGACAACCTGTGGCGGATGGCGTTTCCCTATGTCATGGTGCTGCACCAGGCGCCCACCGATCGCCCATTTCCGGGCTTTCACTTTCACATCGAGATTCACCCGCCGCTGCGCAAGCCGGGACTCCTCAAGTACCTCGCCGGCCCCGAAATCGGGGGCGGGAACTTTCTGAACGACACCGCGCCCGAGGAGAAGGCCGCCGAGCTGCAGGCGGTGTCGAACGTTCACTATGCAAACGGCGGCGAAGGGCGGCGTGATGAATCGGCGGCGAAGGGGCGGCAATGACTGGCGACAGAGCCGGCGCAGAGCGGCTGCTCGAGCCGATTTTGTCGGTCCACGAGTCCATCCGGGATGACGTGGTCGAGGCATGCGCCCGGCAAACAGCCGAGCAGCTCGCGGCGATAGCTGGTGATGAGGGAGACACGATCTATGCCGTAGACCGCGTGGGGGAGGACGCGCTCGTGCGCGGGCTCGCGCAGCTGGCACGCCGGGAACCGCTGTGTCTGATCGCCGAAGGCATCCCCGGTGGCTCGCTTGTCCTCCCGCACGGTGCGAGTGAGGGTGATTGTCGCTGGCGGCTGCTCGTCGATCCGCTCGACGGCACGCGCGGCCTGATGTACCAGAAGCGCAGCGCCTGGGTGCTCACGGGCGTTGCGCCGAATCGCGGCGCCGAGACGCGCCTGTCGGACATCGTCCTCGCCGTGCAGACCGAGATCCCGCTCGTCAAGCAGCATCTTTCGGACCAGCTCTGGACGATTCGCGGGAAGGGACTGCAGGCTCGTCGCTACAATCGCCTGTCGGGCGCAGTCGAGCCACTCACGGTGCGACCGTCGCGCGCCAAGACGCTCGACCATGGCTTTGCGACGGTAGTGCGATTCTTTCCCGGCGCGCGCGAACCGCTCGCAGCCATTGACGATGAGATCGTCCGAAAGCTGGGCGAGGCGGTGCCAAAGCGGGCCGTGAGCTTCGAGGACCAGTATGCGTCGACCGGCGGCGAGCTTTATGAGTTGATGGCGGGTCACGACCGGTTCGTCGCCGATTTGCGTCCGCTGGTCGGGCCGGCAGGGCTGTGCTGCCACCCCTATGATTTGTGCACCGAGCTGATCGCCCGTGAGGCCGGCGTCATCATCACCAACCCCGCGGGTGGGGCTCTCGACGCACCGTTCGACATAGCCTCCGACGTAGCGTGGGTCGGGTACGCGAACGAGGCGCTGCGCCGCGCGATCGAGCCGGTGCTGCAGGCGGCGTTGCGGCGTCGAGGTTTATTAAACCCGGGCGTCAAAACAGACCCGAACTAGGCCCGTGTTAATGAACTGGTTCCAACCCGCGCTCGATCTGCTGCAGCGGTTGCCCTCCGAATCCGATGCGCGCCTCCACCGTTTCTTTTCTACCGAACGTCCCGTCTACATCGCGCGAGCCCCGGGCCGGCTCGACGTGATGGGCGGGATCGCCGACTACAGCGGCGCGCGCGTGCTCGAGCTGCCGCTCGCATGCGCAACGTTTGCGCTCGTGCAGGCGCAAGCCACGCCGCGCTGTGAGGTCGCCAGTCGCCGGGGAGAGCGTTGGGATTTCTACGCGACGGACCTTCCCCTCCCCGCTGCCGCGGAGCAGGCCGATCGTTGGGCAAGCTATGTCGTTGGCGTCGCGCAGGCGCTCCTCCCAGGACCAGCGAGGTCTGGCTTACGGATCTTGATTGACTCCTCGGTACCGGAAGGCAGGGGCGTCGCGTCGTCGGCCGCGCTGGAAGTCGCGGTTGCTACTGCCGTCGCCGCGAGCCTCGACTATCGCATCGACCCGGCGGAACTGGCGGCGCTGTGCCAGCGCGTCGAAAACCATACCGTCGGTGCGCCGTGCGGGATCATGGACCAGATGACGAGCGCCTGCGGCAGGATGGATCGGTTACTGCAACTGCGCTGCCAACCGGGCACGATCGAAGGCTACCCCGAGGTTCCTTCAGGTTACCGATTCTACGGCATCGATTCCGGGATTAGCCACGCGGTCTCGGGGGCCGACTACGGGACGGTCCGCACGGCAGCATTCATGGGACTTCGCATCCTCATAGCCGAAACCCCATGGCGCGGCAGGTACCTCGCCGATCTCACACCGGCGGAGTTTTCGCAGTTCGCTCGCACGCTGCCGGAAGAAATGAACGGGGCTGAGTTCCTCGAGCGCTACGGCGGCATCAGCGACACCGCGACCGTCGTTAGTCCCGACCGCCGCTATCCGGTGCGTCGAGCGTCGGAGCACCCGGTCGGCGAGCAAGCGCGCGTGGATCGCTTCGCAGAGCTGCTCCCGACAGTCGCGCATCAGCCCGACGCGGCGAACGAATTGGGGCAGCTCATGTACGACTCACACCAGAGCTACAGTGCGTGCGGACTCGGCAGCGAGGGCACCGACGCCATCGTCGAGCTCGCCCGCGCCGCGGGTCCCGAGCGCGGCGTGTTCGGCGCGAAGATCACCGGCGGCGGCAGCGGCGGCACGGTCGCGATCTTCGCCACGAGCGACGCGGAGAACGTTGTGCGCGACGTAGCAGCCCGATACATCGCGGCGAGTGGTCGCGAGACGCAAGTGTTCGCGGAGTCCGGGCCCGGAGCGGCGGAGACTGGCATCCTGGAACTTAGGATTTAGCGCTGCCCCGTGACGACGAGCGTCGTCGTGAGCCGAATGTCCGCGGACGAAGCGCCCGCCTCCACCACCACGGGCCCGTTTTCGATTCCCCAGCGGTGGCCGCCCGGGTCCCAGTAACGCAGCGCCGCGGCGGCGAGCGGGAACGTCACGGTGCGCGTCTCGGTGGGCTGCAGCGTCACGCGCCGGAAGCCCCGTAGGTCTCGCTTGGGGCGCGCCACCCGAGAACTGGGGTAGCGCACGTAGAGCTGCACGACTTCGTCGCCGCCCCTGGCGCCGGTGTTGGTTATGTCCACCGACACGTTAACCGTGTCGCCACCCCGTAGCGTGTCGCTGCTGATCCGGAGGCGGTCGTAGCGGAAGGTGGCGTAGCTCAGGCCGTAGCCGAACGGGTAGAGCGGCGCACCCTCGAAGAAGCGGTAGGTGCGTCCCGCCATGCGGTAGTCGTCGAACGGCGGCAGATCGGCCACGTCGCGATAGAAGGTGACGGGGAGGCGACCGCCGGGATTGTAGGTCCCGAACAGCACATCCGCGATCGCCGTGCCACCTGCCTGGCCGGGGTACCACGCTTCCATGATCGCGGGCACGTGCTCCTGGGCCCAGGTCACCGCCACCGCGCTGCCGCTCAGCAACACGAGGACCGTGGGCTTCCCAAGCGCCGCAATCCGCTCCAACAGGTGTTCCTGCGGCGCGGGGAGGTCGAGGCTCGTCCGGTCGCCGCCGGAAAAGCCCGGGACCGCGACGCGCATTTCCTCACCCTCCAAACGGGCTGTCAGGCCAAGGCAGAGGACGACGACGTCAGCCCGCCGTGCGACCGCGACCGCTTCGGACTCGAGGGCCTCGGGGGGTGTCGCCCACAGGAGCTGTAGCTCAGCCTCTCCGTAAGATTCTTCGCCGTCCACACGCAGGCGGTGACTGCGGCCCGCCGTCAATTGCACTGGTTCGCTCTGCGCAAAGCGCGGGTCGGGGAACTCCCCGTCGTGCGTTGGATAGACCGACTGCACCACCAGGCGGTCGTCCAAATAGAACTGGAACTTGACGGTGCCGACGAGGGCGAGTCGGTAGGTGCCCGTGTGCCGCGGCCGCAAGGTGCCTGTCCAGCGAACCCCGAAGTCATCGGCGTTCATGTCGGCGCGCGGAGCATTCTCGCCCCAGTGAGAATCGAGTATGGAGTCAGTTCGCTGGAACAGCGGGGTCCCTGTCATCGCGTGGCTCGCGTAAAAGGCCACGTCGAGCCCACGGCGCCCCCTCGCAGTCGACAGAACCGCTGCGGGAACCGGCGAGAGCACCGGAAAGCCGTCCGCCAAGTCTGAGCCGAGGGCGTACAGAACGCGCGTGCGCGGCGAGACCGCCTCGCGGATGCCGCGGAGGGGCGTCACAGGATCCGCCGGGATCCCGTTGTAGTTGCCGAGCAGCATGCGCCACTGGTCGGCGTTGGGCCCGATGACCGCGATCGTTCCCACATCACGCCGCAAGGGCAGCAGATTGCGCGCGTTCTTGAGCAGCACGATGGACTTGCGGGCCACGTCGAGCGCCAGCGCACGATGCGACGGCTCATCGAGCGCGCTGATCGGGATGCGCGCCCAGCGCACCGAGTCGGGCGGGTCGAACATCCCGAGCCGGAACCGCGCCAGGAACAGCTGGGTGACCGCGCTGTCGATGGCCTGCTCGGTGATGAGTCCCTGGTGCACTGCGTCGAGCAGGTTGCCGTACTCACGCCCGCAATCGAGGTCGGTGCCCGTCTGGACGCCCAGGGCCGCCGCTGCGGCGGCGGTTGGGACGACGCGGTGCCGTTGGTACATGTCGTCGATAGCGCCGCAATCGGACACGACGTAGCCGGGAAATCGCCACTCGCCCCGGAGAATGGTGTCGAGCAGCAACGCGCTGCCGCAGGCGGGCGACCCGAACACCCGGTTGTAGGCGCACATCAAGGAATACGCGCCGGCCTCGCGGATGCCCGTTTCGAAGTGCGGCAGGTAGCTCTCGTGGAGGTCCCGCGCGCTCACGACCGCGTCGAACTCGTGGCGGAGTGGCTCCGGCCCGGAGTGCACGGCGAAATGCTTCACGGTCGCGATGGTCTTGAAGTACTTGGGATCGTCGCCCTGCAGCCCGCGGATGAACGGCACCGCGATCCGGCCGGTGAGATACGGGTCCTCGCCGTAGGTCTCCTGGCCGCGTCCCCAGCGCGGGTCGCGAAACAGGTTGATGTTGGGCGACCAGACGGTGAGGCCTTGATACCGCTGGTGCTCGCCGCGACGGTCGTAGTCGTGATGCTTGGCGCGAAACTCGTCGGAGATGACCGTGGCCATGCGGAACACGAGACTGTCGTCCCACGTCGCGGCGAAGCCGATCGCCTGCGGAAAGACGGTCGCGAGCCCCGAGCGCGCGACGCCATGAAGACCCTCGTTCCACCAGTTGTACTCGGGGATGCCCAGCCGCGCGATCGCCGGCGCGCGGTCCATCATCTGCGAGACTTTCTCCTCGAGCGTCATGCGCCGCACGAGGTCGCGGGCGCGCTGTTCGAACGGCAGGCTCAGATCCTGCCATGCCGGAGTCTGAGCGCCGGCGGCGGCGGCGAATACGGCTGCGAACAGAACAACAAAGCGAAACACGGGATTGCCCCTCCGGGGAAGAAGACACAAAATGATATTATGACTGCTCCCTGGCGACCCCCTCTCCTGCTCCTGGTGACATCCTGTCTGCTCCCCGGCGGTGCCGCCTCCCAGACCGATCACCCCGACCCTTGGGCTGCGCCCGCGCGCGGATCGTGGGTTCGCAGCGGAGCCGTCCTCCCGGAGGACGTGGTGCTCGCGTCACACGGGAGTGTCGCCGAGATCGTGGTCGGCGCCGCCGAGCCGCTGAATGTGCGCCAGGCCGCCACGTTCCTCGCGGGCGACATCGAGACGATCAGCGGCTACCGGCCGCCCCTCGTCGCGACGCCGACCCCCGGCAAGACGAGCATTCGTCTGGTCACCCTGGGGAACGAGCGGCTCCCCTCCGTGATCGATGCGTCCAGGCTGCGGGGGCAGTGGGAGGCCTATCGCGTCGTCACCGCGCCGGGGACAGTATGGCTGGTGGGGTCGAACCCGCGCGGCACCGCCTTCGCGGCCTACACCCTCTGCGAGCATCTCGGCGTCGATCCGCTCTATCTCTGGACCGGGTACGCGCCGGAGCATCACGACCCCCTTGTCCTCGAGGCCACGCGCTTCGCGCAGGGACCGCCGGCGTTCAGGTACCGCGGCTTCTTTCACGACGACGAAGACATCCTGCCGCGACCGTTCGACGCGCGTGTGTATCCGCTCCAAACCGGCGACGTGCCGCTCGCGTGGTACCGGCGCTTCTTCGAGACCGCGCTGCGGCTGCGCATGAACATGGTGGCGCCGTATGTGCGCGTGCACCGCCGCTACGAGGTCCAGCAGCTCGCGAGCGACTGGGGCCTCTACTACACCTCACATCACTACGACATCCTCGTTTCCAACCCGTTCGGCATGACGACATTCAACCTCGCGGCGGAGCGAGGTGTGCGACCCGACTACGATTGGTTCACGAACCGCAATGGCCTGTTGACCTACTGGCGCGGCGGCGTGGAGGAAAACCACGACCTGGACGTCATCTGGCCGGTGGGCCTGCGGAACACGTCCGATCGCCCCTACACCTGGCCCGAGGGAACCACGGACTCGGGCAAAGCGCGCGTGTTCCGCGAAGTGATCGGCCTGCAGACCGCCATGGTCCGCAACGCACTGCCACCGGGGCGCACGCCGATCTTCCACTTCACGATGTACTCGGAGATGCTGGACATGTACCGCCGCGATCCCGCGGCGTTCGGGCTGCCGGACGATGTGATCATCGTGTGGCCGGACGACAACGACGGCCACATGCGCGGGCTTCCGACCGACCGAGGCCGCTGGAAGCATGGCGTCTACTACCACCTCGCCTATCTCGGCGGCAATCTGAGCAAGCAGACCACGCACATCGTGGCTCCCGCCACGATCGCGAGCGAGTTCCAGAAGATCGTGCAGGCCGGGGCGACGGAATACATGCTCGTCAACGTCTCGGAACTGAGGGACTACGTCATGGGCACGCGCCTGATCGCCGACATCACGTGGAACGCGCCCGCCGTCTCTGCCGCGCCAGACCCCGCAGGGCGATTCGTCGGTTGGTGGACACAAGAGTACTTCTCTTCCGGTGTGGCGAGCGCCCGGGCGGTGTACGACCGCTACCACGCCCTGCTCGACACGCCCGACAGGCTGTGGTACGCCTCGGACGCGGCGCTGCATCTCGTCGAACGACTGTCGCGCCGAGTGACCGGCCAGCCGTTCGCGGCGTTCAACCCTGACACGCTGACCGTGCTGCGGGAGCGTCTCGTCCGGCTCGACAGCGCGCTGAGCGCCGCAACGCGAGCGGAATCGACGATGACGGCGGCGCAGCAGCAGTTCTTCTCCATTGACGCCGCTCTCGGCCTGCGGATCGACCAACGCCAGACGCGAACCGCGTTGCTGCTGGCCGACGCGCTCGCGGCGACAGATTCGATCGCGATGTGGCGGCAGGTTCGCGAAGCGCTGACGCCGCTCGAGCAGCTCGAGGCGGAGTTCGCACGCGCCGAATATCCGCCCTTCGACCGCTGGTACCACGAGACCTGGATCCGGGCGGGGTTGCAGCGCAACAACCCACACCGCGCGTACGTGGTGTTGCGAGCGTTCATTGCGAACCCGTCCGTGCGCATGCCTTGACGGCATGTCTCTCGCCTTCGGCCGCCGCCTCGTCGCCGCACTGGCGCTGGCGTCGGCGTTCACAACGTGTGCTCGGCCACGGGCCTCAACCCCCGCTCCCGCGCCACACTGGCTCGGCACATGGACCGCATCGCCGCAGCTCGTCGAGCCGCGCAATATGCCCCCCGCGCCGGGGCTGACGGGGAGCACGTTGCGTCAGGTGCTCCACGTCTCCGTCGGCGGGCCAATGATTCGGGTGTGCTTTTCGAATGCATTTGGTGACACACCACTCGCAATCACGTGGGCGCACATCGCGCGTTCCCGCGGAGGTTCCGCCATCGACCTCGCAGGTGACCGCAGGTTGTCGTTCGCCGGGGCGGACTCCGTGCGCATCGCACCCGGTGCCACCGCAACCTCTGACCCCCTCGACTACGAGGTCGCCGCGTTGAGCGACCTCGCCGTGACCATTCACATCGGGGCCGCGCCCGCCGAGGTGACGGGACATCCTGGTTCGCGAACCACCTCGTATCTACAGGCTGGCATGTGGCTGACCGCGGCCGAGCTGCCGGAGGCCGTGACGACCGATCATTGGTACGTCCTCACGGGACTCGACGTGGCGACCGAAGGAAATGGCGCGGCCGTGGTCACGCTCGGCAACTCGATCACCGACGGGCGCGGCTCCGGCACGAACCGCAACAACCGCTGGCCCGACAACCTCGCGCGCCGACTCCAGGCGGACCCACGGACTCGTCACGTCGCCGTCCTCAACGCGGGGATCGGTGGAAACGGCGTGCTGACGGGCGGCCTCGGCCCCACCGCGCTGTCGCGCCTGGACCGTGACGTGCTGGCACAGGAGGGGGCGCGCTGGGTGATCCTGCTCGAAGGTGTCAACGACATCGGCGGCGCGCGGCAGCCCGGGACAGCGGCCGCCGTCGCACAGGGACTCGTCGCCGCGTACCGCGAAATCATCGACCGCGTCCACGCCCGTGGGATCAGGATTTACGGCGCCACGCTCCCACCGTTCGGTGGCTCGCAGTACGACGGCGAGGAGCGCGAGGCGGCGCGGCAGACCGTCAACAACTGGATCAGACAGAGTGGCGCGTTCGACGCGGTGATCGACTTCGAGGCAATCTTGCGCGATCCCGACCAGCCCAGCCGGCTTCTGCCGTCCGCCGACTCGGGCGACCACCTCCACCCCAACGAAGCGGGGTACCGACTCATGGCCGACGCGATCGATCTCGCGTTGTTCGTTCCGTGACCGCCCACCTGCTGCTCGCCGCGCTCGCGCAGCAGCTGGCCTTCACGCCATACCACGCGAACGGCACCTACGCGGTTCGCGAGCGCATCGGCTGGCACGTCTCCGTCGTCCCCGGACAGAGCGCCGCCGGAACGTACACCTACACCGTCAAGCGGGACGGCCTCTCCGTGATCGGTACTGGAACGCTGGACCTCACGACCGGGGGGGGGCGTGCAACGATCGAGACCTCGCTGGCGCGGCCGGGAATGGTGCTCGTCGAGGTGCGGCCGCCCGAGGGGAGGGGTACGCCGGAGACGGGCAGAGTCTTGCTCGGCGCGGCTGTCGCGCCGCTCGAGATCCGGTCCTCAGGACCGCCCCCGCCCGACTTCGACGCCTTCTGGGCGACTGAGCTGCGCCGGCTCGATTCCGTACCGCCCGAGCCGGTGCTCGCACCGCGCGCAAGCGGTCGTGCGGACGTCGAGTACTCTACGATTCGGATGAACAACGTGGGCGGAACGCACATCTACGGACAACTCGCCAAGCCGGCGGAGCCGGCGCGCGGGCCTTTCCCGGCACTCCTCATTCTGCAGTGGGCGAGCCCGCCGTACCCGCTCCAGCGCGAGTGGGTGACCGACTATGCGGCGCAGGGGTGGCTGGTGCTGAACGTGGAGCCACACGACGTGCCCTCCGACATGCCGCAGGCGTTCTACGACGCGCTGCCCCAGCTGATCAAGAACTACCGCCTCATCGGGCGACACAGCCGCGACGAGAGCTACTTCCTGTCGATGTACCTGGGCGACTACCGCGCGGCCGAGTACCTCGCGAGCCGCGCGGACTGGGATGGCAAGACGCTCGTGGTGATGGGGACGAGCATGGGAGGCCAACAAGGCTTCGCGGTGGCGGGCCTCAACCGGCGGGTCACGGCGCTCATCGCGAACGTCCCTGCGGGTTGCGATTTCCTGGGCCCGCTCAGCGGTCGCGCCGCACCCTACCCGAACTGGGACGTCGAGCGGCCGGACGTTCGGCGGACGGCCGGCTACTTCGACGCCGCCAACTTCGCGCCACGGATCCGGGCGCGTGCCCTGGTATCAATGGGCTTCATCGACGAAACGACTCCGCCGGCGGGGATCTGGGCCGCGTTCAACCTCCTGCCCGGGCCCAAGGAGGTCGTTCCCCTCGTGGACGCCCCGCACAACCACCTCTCGACGCCCGACGAGGTGCGTCCCTGGGCCCTGCGCTCCGCCGCGTGGCTTGCAGATTTAGTACGATGACCAAACGCGTCGCGGTCGTCACGGGCGGGTACGGCGTGCTGGGCGGCGCCATCGCCGAGGGCCTCGCGCGAGCGGGAGATGCGGTGGTGATCCTCGGTCGCCGTGCGGAGCCCGCCGAGGCGAAGGCGGCCGCGATCCGCAAGGCCGGCGGCGATGCGTCCGTCCTCATCGCCGACGTCCGGGACTCGGAGCAGCTGCGGGCCGCGCGCGAGCGGCTGCTCGGCGAGCGCGGGCGTGTGGACATTCTGGTCAACGCGGCCGGGGGCAACGTCGCGCGTGCCCGCAGCGACGACCGGCCCGTGTTCGACGTCCCGCTTGATGCCATGGACGACGTGCTGCGCCTTAATCTGCACGGCACGCTCGCCCCGTCCCTCGTCTTCGGCGAAGTCATGGGACGGCAGGGCTCAGGCTGCATCGTCAACATTTCATCGATGGCGGCGCGGCGTGCGCTGAGCGGCGTGCTCGGATACACGATCGCCAAGGCGGGCGTCGAAGCGCTCACGGCGTGGCTGGCCGCCGACCTGGCACGCCGCTACGGCGACCGCGTGCGTGTGAACGCGGTAGCTCCGGGGTTCTTCGTCACGGAGCAGAACCGTAATGTGCTCCTCAATCCCGACGGCTCCTACACCGAGCGCGCCCGCGCGATCATCGCGCAGACACCCATGGGAAGGTTCGGCAGACCGGAGGAGATCGTCGGGGCGGTGCAGTGGTTGTGCAGCGACGCGGCGTCGTTCGTAACGGGCGTCGTGCTCCCCGTGGATGGCGGATTCAGCGTGTCCAGTGGCGTCTGACCCGGTTGGCCGCGAGGTGCCGGGGGTGAGGTGGACCGTCGTGGCGCTGCTGTTCGCGGCGACCACGGTCAACTACATCGACCGGCAGGTCCTCGGCATTCTCGCGCCGACGCTGACGCGCGAGCTCGGCTGGCGTGAGACGGACTACGCCGCGATCGTGTCGTGGTTCAGCGTCGCCTACGGCGTGGGCCTGCTCGGCATGGGACGCTTCCTCGACCGCATCGGGGTGCGGCGCGGACTCGCGTGCTCCGTCGGGCTCTGGAGCCTGGCGGCGATGGGTCACGCGCTGGTCCGCACGGTCACCGGGTTCAGCGTGGCGCGCGCCCTCCTCGGCATTGGCGAGTCGGGGAATTTTCCCGCGAGCGTCAAGGCCGTGGCCGAGTGGTTCCCGAAGCGCGAGCGGGCGCTCGCCACGGGGATCTTCAACGCGGGCAGCAACGTCGGCGTGGTACTGGCGGCGCTGCTGGTCCCCTGGATCACGCTGGCGCTCGGATGGCGCTGGGCCTTCGTCGCCACGGGAGCGCTCGACGTCGTCTGGCTCGCCGTGTGGCTCACGATTTACCGGCCGCCGAGCGAGCACCCGCGGCTGTCCGACGCCGAGCGCGCCTGGATCCGCAGCGATCCGGTGGAGCCCGCCGGCCCCGTCCCCTGGCGCAGTCTGCTGGCGCGTCGCCAAACGTGGGCGTTCATCGTCGGCAAGGCGATGACCGACCCGGTCTGGCTGTTCTATCTGTTCTGGCTCCCCAAGTTCCTGGATGCGACCTTCGGCGTTCGGCTTGCGGGACTGGCCGCGCCGCTCGTGGTGATCTACGTGGCGGCAGACATCGGGTCGGTGACCGGCGGGTGGGTCTCCGGTGCGCTCATCAAGCGCGGCTGGAGCGTCAATCGCGGCCGCAAGACCGCGTTGCTCATCGCGGCCTTGTGCATCGTTCCGACGACGCTCGCGCCATCGGCCCGGAGCCTGTGGGTCGCCGTCGGCGTTGTGGCCGTGGCCGCCAGCGCGCACCAGTGGTGGTCCGCCAACCTGTTCACCACGGTGAGCGACATGTTCCCTCGCCACGCGGTCGCGTCTGTCGTCGGCCTGGGCGGGTTCGCGGGAATGCTGAGCGCCTTCGCTTTTCAACGCTTCACCGGTGTCTTGCTCGAGGCGACGGGCGGTAGCTACGCACCGATCTTTGCGGTGCTGGGGGTCGTGTATGTGGGGGCATTGGCGCTGCTGCATCTGCTCGCCCCGCGGCTCGAGCCCATCGCGGTGCGCGGCGCGGACGTGGCGTAGCTTGCCGCCCGTCAGTCATCAAGTCAGTTTATCACTATGAAGATTGCCGACATTCGCGCGACCCCCGTCTCAGTACCGCTCGAGGCGCCGCTGCGCCACGCCAACGGCTGCCACTGGGGCCGCTTCGTGCGGACGATCGTCGAGATCGAGACCGACAGCGGCCTCCTGGGCCTGGGCGAGCTGGGGGGCGGTGGCGAGAGCGCCAGCGCCGCGGTCCAGGCCCTGAAACCGTACCTCGTCGGGCGCGACCCGCGGCGGATCGAAGAGCTGCGCTTCCTCATCGCCAATCCGACCGCGTCGCTGTACAACCAGCGGACGCAGCTGCTCGCCGCCGTCGAGTTCGCCTGCCTCGACGTGCTGGGTCAGGCCTGGAGCGTCCCCGTATCCGAGATCCTCGGGGGCCGCCTGCGCGATCACGTGCCGTTCGCGTCGTACCTGTTCTTCCGCTACGCGAACCCGGTAGACGGCTCCGGCGAGGTGCGGACCGTGGAGCAGCTCGTCGCCCAGGCCCGCGCCTTGAAACAGCAGTCCGGATTTGGCACCCACAAACTCAAGGGCGGCGTGTTTCCGCCGCGCTACGAGCTGGAATGCTATCGCGCCCTCGCGGCCGCGCTCCCGGACGACAGCCTGCGCTTCGACCCTAACGGTGTCTGGTCCGCCGAGCAGGCCGTCTGGTTCGGCCGGCAGATCGAGGACCTGAACAACGACTACCTCGAGGATCCGGTGTACGGGCTGCACGGGATGCGGCGGGTCCGCGAGCGGGTCCGCATGCCGCTGGCCACGAATACTGTCGTCGTCGGGTTCGAGCAGTTGGCTGCCAACGTGCTCCACCCCGCGGTGGATGTGATCCTCCTCGACACCACGTTCTGGGGGGGGATCCGGCAGTGCGTGAAGGCCGCGGGCATCTGCGAGGCGTTCCAGTTCGGCGTCGCCGTGCATTCATCCGGGGAGCTGGGCATTCAGCTCGCGACGATGCTGCATCTCGGCGCGGTCGTCCCGAACCTCACGTTCGCCGCCGACGCGCACTACCATCACCTCGTGGACGACGTGATCGCAGGCGGGAAGCTGCAGTACTGCAACGGCACGATGCCCGTGCCGACCGCCCCAGGCCTCGGCATCACGCTCGATCGCGAGCGCGTCGCGCGCTATCACGAGGAGTTCCGACGCCTCGGCGCCTATCCCTACGACCAGGATCCGCTGCGGCCCGGGTGGGCGCCACTGATTCCCAACTCCCGCTGGGCCGATCCGAACGACGCGCGCGTTCCGAACGTCCCCGCTTGAAGATTCGCTGGGTTGCGCTGGCGAGCGTTCTGGCCTCGTGCGGCCTCCTCGCCGGCGCGCGCGAGCCCAACCACGCACCAGAGGACGGCTACGAGCTATGGCTGCGGTACGCCAGAGTCGCCGATACCGCTCGCCTCGCTGAGTACCGCGCCGCCATCAGGGAGCTGGTCCTAACGCCGGGAGAGCCGACGATGCAGGCCGCGCGCGACGAGCTTGTCCTTGGCCTGAACGGATTGCTGGGACGTCCCGTACCGGTCGCGGATGCACCGACACGCGATGGCACGCTGCTCGTGGGAACGCCGGCGAACTCTCCCGCGATCGCGGCCCTGCCACTCGCCGCGGCGCTGCGCGAGGCGGGACCCGAGGGGTTCGTCATCAAGGCGCTGCCGGTCCGGGGGGGGGGCCACCACGCGATCGTCGTCGCCGCGAACCGCAACATCGGCGTCCTGTACGGCGTGTTTCACCTGCTGCGCCTGCTCCAGACCGAGGAACCGCTCGCAGGGTTGGATGTGGTGAGCGCCCCGCGCTACGGCCTCCGCCTGCTCAACCACTGGGACAACCTCAACGGCACCGTGGAGCGCGGCTACGCTGGAGCGTCGTTGTGGGAGTGGGCCAGCCTCCCGGACTCGGGTCACCCGCGCTACCGCGATTACGCGCGGGCCAACGCGTCGATCGGGATCAACGGCACGGTGCTCACGAACGTGAACGCCAACGCACTGATCCTCACTCCGGCATACCTCGTGAAGGTCGCGGCCCTCGCCCGAGTCTTTCGCCCCTACGGCATCAAGGTGTATCTGACTGCCCGGTTCAGCGCGCCGATCGAGATTGGGGGACTGCCCACGGCCGATCCCCTGGACGCGCGCGTCCGTGCCTGGTGGGCGGCGAAGGCCGACGAGATCTATCGCGCGATTCCGGACTTCGGCGGCTTTGTCGTCAAGGCCAACTCCGAGGGGCAGCCAGGCCCGCAGGACTACCATCGCAGCCACGCCGACGGCGCGAACATGCTGGCGGACGCGCTCGCCCCGCACGGGGGCATGGTGATGTGGCGCGCATTCGTCTACTCGAGCGAGGTCCCCACCGACCGGGTCATGCAGGCCGTGGACGAATTCGAACCGCTGGACGAAGCCTTCCGCACCAACGTCCTGATTCAGGTCAAGAATGGCCCGCTCGATTTCCAGCCACGCGAGCCGTTCCATCCGTTGTTCGGCCGGATGTCGCGTACGCCGCTGCTGATGGAATTGCAGATCACCAAGGAGTATCTGGGCCAAGACAGCCACCTCGTGTTCCTCGCACCGATGTGGGAGGAGGTGCTGCGCGCCGACACATACGCGCGCGGGCCGGGGGGAGTGGGGGGGGGGAGCTCGGACGGGGCGGGGAGGATTCGCGGCCTCGCCGGTGTCGCGAACGTCGGGAACGACCGCGACTGGTGCGGCTCGGACTTCAACCAAGCCAACTGGTATGCGTTCGGTCGCCTGGCCTGGGATCCGATGTTGCCGTCGGCCGCCATCGCCGAGTCGTGGGTGCGGATAACGTTCTCGAACGATCCGCGGGTCGTGCGGCCGGTGGTCGCCATGATGCTCGCCTCGCGCGAGGCGGCGGTGAACTACATGACGCCGCTCGGGCTCGCGCACCAGATGGCGCGAGGGCATCACTACGGTCCCGGGCCGTGGGTGACAGGAGGACGCGCGGATCAGACGTCCGTCTACTTCAACCGCGCAGACTCAATCGGCCTCGGCTTCGACCGCACCCCCACGGGCAGCAACGCGGTGCGCCAGTATTTGCCGCCGGTGCGAGAACGGTTCGCAAGCCGCGACTCCGTGCCCGAGGTGCTCTTGTTGTGGTTCCACCACGTCGGGTGGCGCGAGCGCCTCCGCTCGGGTCGCACACTCTGGGAGGAGCTGCTGGCGCACTACCAGGCGGGCGTCGACACCGTGCGCTGGATGCAGCGAACCTGGGACGGGCTCGATGGCCTGGTGGACGCGGGTCGTTTCCGCCGCGTGCAGGGCTTCCTCCGCATCCAGGAGACCGAGGCGCGCTGGTGGCGCGACGCGTCGGTGCTGTACTGGCAGTCGTTCTCGCACCTGCCGTTGCCCCCGGGCTACGAGGCGTCTGCGCACTCGCTCGACTGGTACCGGCAGCTGCGCTGTCCGCCCGATCCCCGCAAACCGCGCTGCGACGCGGTGACGGGGTTCTAACGAGTCTCCTCCCGCCGCCCCGCCCTGCTTGACACCGTTCCGACCAGGGGTAGAATCGCCCGTACTGGTCATCTTATCACCTTATGGGTGAGCCCCGCTCAGGAGGACCGCACGATGAAACCTTGGAGACTGTTCTGGGTTCTGGCCCTGGCGGCGGCAGGTCCGCTGGAGGGCCAGGCCACTGGGCAAATCACCGGCATCGTCAAAAACAGCGACGGTCAGCCGACCGCGTCTGCCACCGTGAGGGTGCGGGGGACGAAGCTCTCCAGTGTGACCGGTACGGACGGGCGGTACACGCTGCCGGAGGTGCCACCCGGGTCGTACACGGTGGTCGCGGCGCTCATCGGCTACGGCTTCGCGACGGCGACCGCCAACGTACAAGCCGGTCAGGTGGTCCAGCTCGACTTCGCGCTGGAAGCACGGGCCGTCCAGCTGGAGGGCGTCACCGTCGTCGGCTACGGCACGCAGGAGAAGCGCACGGTGACCGGCGCGATCTCAACGATGACGGCCGACCAGCTGATCGAGACGCCGACGTTCAACGCGATCAAGGCGATGCAGAACCGGCTTGCGGGCGTGGACATCACGAACGCGGGCAACAAGCCCGGTGACCAAGCCAGCATCCGGATTCGCGGCGTGCGGTCCATCAGCGCGGGCAACGACCCGCTCATCGTGGTGGACGGCGTGCCGATCGCCGGCCGCCTCGACGACCTCGACCCGAATAACATCGTCACCATCGACGTGCTGAAGGATGCGGCGTCGACCGCCATCTACGGGAGCCGCGGCGCCAACGGCGTCATTCTGGTGACGACCAAGGGCGCCGGCTTAGGCGGCGTGCAGACGGAATTCCGGGCGGGCATGAGCTACGCCGGTCAAAGCCCCTACGGCCTCCCGACACTGATGAACAACGACCAGTACGTGCAGGCGCTACAGGACGCGGCGGCCTACGCGGGCGTCAGCACCAATCCGCAGAACCTGCTGAACAACGTCGCCTATGCGGCCTATCAGGCGGGCCAGCACACCGACTGGCAGAAGCTGATCTCCCAGACGGGCTTCCAGAAGAACCTCCAAATGGGGATGAGCGGGGCCTCCGGTGCGACCCACTTCAACATTTCCGGCAACTACTTCGATCAGACCGGCACGGCCGTGGGCCTCAAGTTCAACCGCGCCACCGGCACCGCCGCCGTCGATCACACGCAAGGCCGCCTGCACCTGGGCGTGAGCGGCACCTTCACGCACTCCCTGCAGGCCGTGAACGGCGGGGACGGCCTGTGGGGAGCCGCGCGCCAGCAGACCGGCTTCGGATTACCGCGCGACTCATCCGGCGCGCTGATCACCAACCCCGACGGCGACCCGCTCGCCTACAACCCGCTCAAGCTGGTTCTGGGGAGGGTGAGCGACAACCGGCGCGACCGCGTGTTCGCCTCGGCGTTCGCGTCGCTCAAGCTGCTCGAGGGCGTGGATCTGCGCGTGAACTTCGGGCCGGACTACACCCAAGCCAGCACGGGCGACTTCACGGGCGCGGACGTCCAGTTCGGCGGCCAGTCGTTCCGCACCGCATCCTACAACCAGAACACCAACTTTCAGTACATCCTGGACAACATGTTGCAGGTCAGTCGCGACATCGGGACGTCACACCATGTCGATGCCACGCTGCTCTACGGGATCCAGAAGTCCCGTTTCACGTTCGGCAACGAGAGCGCGTGGCACATTCCTTACGACGAAGCGCTCTACTATGGAATCGGCCAGGGGGACAACTACCTGGCCTCCTCGGGCCTGAGCGAGTCGGCGCTGGAGTCGTACATGGGGCGCGCCGTCTACACGTTCCGGGATAAGTACACGGTCATGGGTGCGGTGCGGCGTGACGGTTCCAGCGTGCTGGCCCCCGGCCACAAGTGGACGACCTTCCCAACGGTCGGCGTGGCCTGGCAGCTAGGCGACGAGCGTTTCATGCAACGCTTCGGCTGGCTCAGCAGCCTGAAGCTGCGCGGCAGCTACGGCAAGACCGGCAACGCGGCCATCAGCGCGTACCAGACTCAGGGCGCGCTTTCCAACGGGAAGATCAACTTCGGCACCGTCACCGCTCCGGCCTACTACTCCAACCCGAACAATCCAGCCAATCCGGACCTGGGTTGGGAGAAGACCGCCAAGACCGATGTGGCCGCCGATTTCGGCCTCTTCGGTAACCGCGTCATCGGCAGCGCCGACTGGTACCGGGAGAATACCAGTGACTTGTTGCTGGCGCGGAGCCTGCCCGGCACGTCCGGCTACACGTCGGCGCTGCAGAACATCGGCTCGACGCGGAACTCGGGGCTGGAGGTGCAGCTCTCGTCCATCAACCTGAACAACGCGCAGGGCCTGCAATGGCGCTCGGACGTGAGCTTCGCGCACAACAAGAACGAGATCACCGGACTCGCCTTCTACTCGGACACCACGCTCTGCCCGAGGGAGGCGCCCCAGTGCGACGCCAACAACGGCTGGTTCGTCGGTCAGCCCATCAACACCGGCGCCCAGACGGATCCGCTGAACTCGAACGGCGCCTTCACCGGCGATGCGCAGCGCCGTGTCTGGTACGACTACAGGCAGCTGGGTGTCTGGCAGCTGGGGGATTCGGCGGAAGCGGCGGTGTACGGTTCCAGGCCCGGCCAGATCCGCATCCAAGACACCAACGGCGACGGCATCATCAACGCCCAGGACAAGGTCCTGCAGGGCAACAGCTACCCGAAGTGGACGGCCAACATCTACAATCGCTTCAACTACCGGGGCTTTGACCTGTCGATCCTGGCCAACATCCGGTGGGGTTACACCATCTGGAACACCAACATTCCCTCACTCTTCGGCCGGAACGGCCAGCTGGCGACGTCCTACTGGACGCCCACCAACCCGGACAACGTGAACCCGTCGCCGACCCTGAACGGGAACCCGATCGCGTACGGCAGCTCCCGCGGGTACATCAGCGGGTCCCACTGGCGCATCCGCACCGTACAGCTCGGCTACACGATGTCGCCGGAGATGGCCACCCGGTTGCGCGTGAAATCGCTGCGGATCTATGCCACCGCGACCGAGCCGTACGTGCACTACAAGTACAACTACTTCGACCCGGAGTCCGGCTACGCCGGCGGCTCGCCTGTGTACCAGACCCTGTTGGTCGGCGCCGACGTGGTCTTCTAGGGGCCAACCTTATTAAAAGGAAGGGGATCACATGAAACGCTTCTTGCATGCCGGGTTGGCCCTGGTTCTCGTCGGTGGCGCGGCAGGGTGCGTCGACCTGGACGAAAAGCTGGTGTCGAGTCTGGGCTCGGATTACGGCAAATCTCAGCAGGGCCTCACGGACCTGACCAACGGGATCTACGCCGGGGTCCGGGTCTTCAACGGGGGCGACACGTATTACGGCATGGAGGTCCTGGGCACGGACACCTGGACGGCCGCGGACCAGGTCGCGGCCGGCGGTGCCCAGCCGTGGATCTACCTGGATACGTACGACGCCCAGTACAACAGCCTGAGCGCGTTCCTTAACCCGCAGTGGCAGGGGGGATACACCATCATCGCCCGGGCCAATGTGGTGCTGGACAACGGGCCGTCAACCCCGATCGGCGGTGTTCTGACGCAGGCGATCAAGGACTCGCGGTTGGGGGAGGCGCACTTCCTCCGCGCCTGGGCGTACTTCCAGCTCGTCCAGCAGTATGGAGACCTGACCATCAACCTGCACACCGGCCAGCTTTCCACGGAAGCAGTGCGGGAGCCTGAGGACAGTGTCTATAAGGTCATCATCGACGATCTGAATCAGGCCATCACTCTCCTCCCGGTGACGCAATCGGAGTTCGGACGGGTGACGCTGGGAGCGGCGCAGCACCTGCTCGCGAAGGTGTATCTGACCCGGGCGTACCGGGACTGGAACACGGCGAACAAGCAGGCGGACTTCCAGCAGGCGCTCACCCTGGCCAACACGGTCATTAACTCCGGCACGTATTCGCTCGTGCCCATCTACGCAGACCTGTGGTGCGGCATGCATCGCGCGGCTGCCCCCGCCGATCCCGGCCGGCAGGGCTTCTGCGACGTGACCAACGGCTTTTCCGAGACGAACTCGGAGGTCATCTGGTCGATTCAGTTCTCCTATGATCCGGTGCAGTACAGCGGGCAGAATAGCACCAACACGGGCACGAACTACAACCCCGTCGTCTTCCTCAGCCAGTACGACGGCGGCGCCGGCGGCTGGGCGGCGGGGATCACGAGAGTGCTCGACGACGGCCGCCCCTTCCGCCGGGTCCGCCCCACGCCATTCGCGATCTCGCTCTTCCAGCAGACGCGCTGCGGCGGTGTGCCCTGCGGCCCGGGCGTGGACATGGTCGACACGCGGTTCGACGGCAGCTTCCAGACGGTCTGGTTCGCCAACCAGACCACCAGCAACCCCACGGGCACCTGCCCGAAGTGCACGAGCGGTGCGCCGATCACCGGCAGCATGTTGGCCGGCAGCCAGGTAGGGGCGGCGGCCGGGTCCGACACCGCACTGGTGTACCTGCTGTGGCAGGTGCCGGATAGCTTCCGGCAGGCGAAGGCGTACCGCATTGGCACGCCGTGCACCACCGCTCCGAACCTGGACTGCGGCAGGAACAACGACTCGTTGGGCATTTTCGGCTACGCCCACTATCCGTCGCTGAAGAAGTTCCAGGACAACGGGCGAACCGGCTTCAACGACACCAACGGCGGCAAGGACCGCATCGTGTTCCGGCTGGGGGAGACCTACCTGATCGCCGCCGAGGCCGCGTTGGGCCTGGGCGACGCCGCGACAGCCGCAGCCGACATCAACGTGCTGCGGGTACGTGCCGCGTGTGACCCGACGCCGGCGAACGCGCCGAAGCTGTGCGCGGTGAGCCATAAGGCCGATCCGGCCATCCTTGTCACTGCCGGCCAGATGACCCTGGACTTCATCATGGACGAGCGCGAGCGCGAGATGTCGGGCGAGTTGACCCGTTGGGACGACCTGCATCGGCCCGGCAAGGACTTCTTCCTCGCCCGGATCAGGGCGTGGAACCCATACGCCAGGCCGACCATCACGGACAAGCATTACTTCCGGCCCATCCCGCAGCAGCAGATTCAGGGCGTGACGGGGCCGGCTCCGTACCCGCAGAACCCGGGCTGGTGAGCCTCACCATGGCTCGACATGCTCGAGTGCGAACGTTCGCCCTGCTGCTGCTCCTGGCCGGGCCCGCGGCCGCGCAGGCGCAGGTCAAGCTGGTCATCAACGCCGACCTCGGCGAGACGACCATCAGCCGCCACATCTACGGCCACTTCGGTGAAGACCTTGGGCGCAACATCTACGATGGCTTCTGGACCAAGGCGGGCACGGGGCAATGGCACCTGCGCGACGACGTCATTGAGGCCCTGAAGCGGATCCAGATACCCAACCTGCGTTGGCCGGGCGGCTGCTTTGCGGACTACTACCACTGGCACGACGGCATCGGGCAACAGCGGCCGACGATGGTGAACACGATCTGGGGCGGCGTGACCGAGGACAACAGCTTCGGCACGCACGAATACATGGAGCTGATCCAGCGCCTCGGCACCGAGCCGTTCATCGTCGGCAACGTGGGCAGCGGTACCGTGCAGGAGATGTCGCAGTGGTGGGAGTACTTGCGGGCCCCGCAGGGGAGCCCTCTCGGCGACGAGCGTGCGCGGAACGGACACCCGGAGCCGTACAGCGTCCGCTTCTGGGGCGTGGGCAACGAGAGCTGGGGGTGCGGCGGCGCCATGACGGCCGCGGAGTACGCCAACGTCTACAAGCGCTACGCCGAGTTCCTGCGCGGCGGCCGCCCGTTCCGCATCGCCACCGGGCCCAACGGCGACGACTACGCGTGGACGGAGACGGTGATGCGGGAAGCCGGCCGCATGATCGACGGCATCGACCTGCACAACTACACCGTGGCCCGCACCTGGGCGTCCAAGGGGCGCGCGACCGAGTTCACGGAAGAAGACTGGTTCTCGGCGGTGCAGAAAGCGCTCCGCATGGACACCCTGATCACGCGCCATTCCACCATCATGGACCGCTACGACCCGGCGCGCCGGGTGTGGCTCATCGTGGGGGAATGGGGCATGTGGCACGACCCGGAGCCGGGGTCGCAGCCGGGCTTCCTCTACCAGCAAAACGCGCTACGGGACGCCGTCGTGGCCGGGCTGCACCTGAACATCTTCAACCAGCACGCCGAGCGCGTGCGCATGGCCAACATCGCCCAGACCGTCAACGTGCTGCAGTCCATGATCCTGACCCAGGGCGAGCGAATGATCCTGACCCCGACGTACTGGGTCTTCGACATGTACAAGGTCCACCAGGATGCCACCCTGCTCCCGCTCGACATCCGGACCGACAGCTACAGCGTCGGCGGGCAGTCTGTCCAGGCCGTGAGCGCCTCCGCCTCGAAGGACAAGGCCGGAGCGATCCATATCACGCTCGTCAACGTCGACCCGAACCAGCCCCGTACCGTCCAGGCCGACATCCGCGGCGTCAAAGTCTCCGCCGTCTCGGGACGCGTGCTCACGGCGGCGACCATGCAGGCGCACAACACGTTCGAGCAGCCCGCGTCCGTGCAACCGGTGGCGTTCACTCGCGCCCGGCTGTCCGGCGGTATGCTGAACCTGGAGTTACCGCCGAAGTCCGTGGTGGTGCTGGAGCTCCGCTGAACGCCTACTGGGACAAGATCTGGATCGCCCCGGCGCTGTGGCCAACCCCCCAGCGCATGGTCGCGTCCACCCCGTTGTAATGCCGGAGCGACGCCACCGAATTCACGAGGACGGCACGCATCTCGTCCACGCCGCCGAGACGGTTCTCGTCGAAGTAGACCCAGATCTGCGACGTCTGCCGGAAGCTGTCCGTACCCCTGACGGTGAGCCAGCCGGAGCGCAACGAAGCGACCGCATCGTAGACATTCGTGAAGTGCTCCTCGAGTATCTCCTCCCGGCTGAGCCGCTCGGGATCACGGGGGGCGATCTGATGCACGTGACAGCCGAGCGAGGCGATCAGGAACGAGGCGGGAAGAAGACGGAGAGGCCAACGCATGACGAGTAAATATGATGTGATCCTACTCGGCCTGGCACTCTTCGCGGGGACGGCGTCCGCCCAAGTCTCGCAGGCCCGGCCTCCCTACTCGGATCCCACTCTCCCCATCGAGCGCCGCGTCGACGACTTGCTCGCCCGGATGACCCTCGAGGAAAAAGTCGGCCAGATGCTATGTCTCTGGCAAGGGAAGCGGGGAATGACGGACTCCGCCGGCCGGTTCGATCCGTCGCGCGTGTCCGACTGGTTTCGCATCGGCATCGGACGCATCGAGCGACCGGGCGAGGGGCACGGAGCCCGCGCGGAGGCGGAATACACCAACGCCATCCAGCGTTGGGCGAAGGAGCACACACGGCTCGGCATCCCCGTTCTGTTTCACGAGGAAGCGCTGCACGGTCTGGAAGGGGAACAGGCCACGAGCTTTCCGCAGGCGATCGCGCTGGCGAGCACCTGGAATCCCGACCTCGTGGAGCGCGTCTTCACCGTGGCCGCCGCTGAGGCGCGGGCACGCGGCGTGGAGCAAGTGCTCGCGCCGGTGGTCGACGTGGCCCGCGATCCGCGGTGGGGACGCATCGAAGAGACCTACGGCGAGGATCCGTTTCTCGCGGCCCGTATGGGCGTGGCGGCGGTGCGCGGCTTTCAGGGAGCGGGCACGACCGTCGGGCCATCCCACGTGATCGCTACGCTCAAGCACATGACGGGGCATGGCCAGCCCGAGTCCGGCACCAACGTCGGCCCCGCGCCCTACGGCGAGCGCACGCTGCGGGACTTCTTCCTCCCGCCCTTCGAGGCGGCGATCACGGAGGCCCACGCCAAGAGCGTCATGCCGTCGTACAACGAGGTGGACGGCGTTCCGTCCCACGCCAACCGCTGGCTGCTGCACGATGTGCTGCGCGGTGAGTGGGGGTTCGACGGGGTGATCGTGTCCGATTGGTTCGCCATCTCGCAGCTTGCGGACCTGCACCACGTCGCCCACGGCCGCGCGGAAGCGGCGCGCCGGGCGCTCGCCGCCGGCGTGGACATCGAGCTGCCCGATGTGCAGGCGTACGGCACGCTCGTCGATCAGGTGCGGCAGGGGGGTGTCGCCGAGACGACGATTGATAGCACCGTGCGACGGCTGCTCGAGGCGAAGTTCGAGCTAGGCCTGTTCGAGAACCCGTTGGTCGACCCCGACGCGGCCGACCGCATCTCGGGGGCGGACTCGAGCCGGCAGCTCGCGCTCGACGCCGCTCGCCAGGCGATCATCCTGCTCAAGAACGACAAGGGGCTGCTCCCGCTCGCCGCCGATCGGCTCGCGCGCGTCGCCGTGATCGGACCGCATGCGGCGGAAGTGCTCCTCGGCGGCTACTCTGGCGGTCCGCGCCACACCGTCAGCATCCTCGAGGGGATCCGGGCGCGCCTCGGGCCGCGGCGGCCGCGGGGGCCGGGGGGGCCGCGGGCGACGGTCGAGTACGCGGAAGGGACGCGCATCACCGAAGATTCCACGTTCACACGCGAGCCGCAGCCACACCTGGGCGGAACGCGTTCGCACGCCCGCTGGGGAGCCGATCGGGTCGTGCTCTCGGGCAGGGCGTCCAACGCACGGCGCCGCGCCGCCGCAGTCGCGTTGGCCCGGCGCAGCCAGATAGCAATCGTCGTGGTCGGCGACAACGAGATGACCACCCGCGAGGCCTACGCGCCTAATCACCTCGGCGACCGCGACGAGCTCGGGCTGCCGGGCGAGCAGGAGGAGTTGGTGCGCGCCGTGCTCGCGACCGGTACACCCACCGTCCTGGTGCTCATCCACGGCCGCCCGCTGTCGATCACCGGCCTAGTGCGCCCAGTCCCCGCGATTCTCGATGGATGGTACCTCGGCCAGGAAACCGGCACGGCCGTGGCGGAGGCCCTGTTCGGCGACATCAATCCCGGCGGCAAGCTCCCCGTCACCGTCGCCCGCCACGTGGGGCAGCTTCCCATGTTCTACAACCGCAAGCCATCGGCCCGCCGAGGATACCTGTTCGACACCACGGAGCCGCTGTTCCCCTTCGGCTATGGCCTGTCGTACACGACGTTCGCGTACGCGAACCTGCGCGTGACGCCGGCCCGGATCGGGCCCCGGGATCGGACCAGCGTCTCGGTCGACGTGACCAACACCGGGAAGCGGGCAGGAGATGAGGTGGTGCAACTTTACGTCCGGGACGCCGTGAGCTGGGCCACGCGGCCGGTCGCTGAGCTGCGCGGATTCCGGCGCGTGACGTTGCAGCCTGGTGAGACCCGGACGGTCACTTTCGACCTTGGGCCAGAGCACTTGGCCTACCATGGCCCCGACATGAAGCGCGTGGTGGAACCGGGGCGGTTCGACATCATGGTGGGCGGCAGCTCGACGGACCTTCGCAGTGTCGCGTTGGATGTCGTCGAGAATCCTTAGCCTGGCCCTGCTCGCAGCCGCCTGCGCGCAGCCCCTGGCGCCCAAAGCCGCGCCGGCACCGCGCACGCTGCGCGCTGCGTTCGACGGCGCGTTTCTCGTCGGGGCAGCGCTCAACGCGGCGCAGTTCTCGGGCCGTGACACACTCGGCGGCGCCATCGTCACCGCACAGTTCAACGCGATCACGCCGGAGAACGCCCTCAAATGGGCGTCGCTGCATCCGCGGCCCGGCGGCTACGACTTCGCGGCCGCCAACCAGTACGTCGCGTTCGGCGAGCGCCACGGCATGTTCATCGTCGGGCACACGCTCGTCTGGCACAACCAGACACCGCCGTGGGTGTTTCAGGACTCGAGCGGCAACCCCGTGAGCCGCGACACGCTGCTCGCCCGGCTGCGCGATCACATCCACACCGTTGTGGGACGTTACCGCGGCCGCATCAAGGGCTGGGACGTCGTGAACGAGGCCCTGAACGAGGACGGCACGCTGCGGTCGACACCGTGGCTCGGGATCATCGGTGAGGACTACATCGCCCAGGCATTCCGTTTCGCGCACGAAGCCGATCCCGCCGCGGAGCTGTACTACAACGACTACTCGCTCGAGAACGCGCCCAAGCGGCGTGGCGCGTTAGAGCTCGTCCGGCGGCTCAGGGAGCAGGGCATCCCCATCGCCGGCGTCGGCCTCCAAGGTCACGACCGCATGGACTGGCCCACGCCGGCGCAGCAGGATACGACGATCGCGGCCTTCGCGGCGCTCGGTGTGCACGTGATGATCACCGAGCTCGACATCGACGTGCTGCCGCCGGATCAGAACCCCTATCCCGACTCGCTGCCCGACTCGCTGCAAGCGGCGCTCGCGCGACGCTACGCAGCGCTGTTTGCGGTGTATCGGCGGCACGCGGATGCCATCACGCGCGTCACCTTCTGGGGCGTGAGCGACAGGGACTCGTGGCTCAACAACTGGCCGGTGCGGGGCCGGACGAATTACCCGTTACTGTTCGACCGGCAGCACCGCCCCAAGCCAGCGTTCAATGCCGTGATCGAGGTCGCGCGGCACGCAGCGGAGCGCTGAGTAGGTTTCAGCAGGAGGTTCGTCATCATGGCTCGGCGATCAACCGTCAGGGACGCGGCCACCGCGGCCTTCGCGCCCGAACAGAAGCACAGTCTCTCCGACAGGCTCGCGAGCCGGATTCGCGGCATGATCCGGCGCGGCCATTATCGCGTCGGCGACCGCCTGCCCTCGATCATGGAGATGGCGAAGCGGTTCGGCGTCGGCCACCCGACCGTTCGCGAAGCCTTGAAGAAGCTCGAGACGATCGGGGTCGTGGAGATCCGCCACGGCTCCGGCGTGTACGTGAGCCGGAGCGATGAGGTCCTGGTGCTTGCCAGCCCGGATTACCCGGGGACGGTGACCAAGAAGTTGCTCTTGGATCTCATTCGGGCCCGCATGGCGCTGGAGGCGCAATCCGTCGCCGATGCCGTGGAGAAGGCCACCGCCCAGCATCTGCGAGAGATGCGGCGCCTGCTCACCACCGCGGGGAAGAACCTCGCCGACGACGACGTCTTACACACGGTGAACATGTCGTTCCACCGGCAGATCGCGCTGGCCTCCGGCAACGCCGTGCTGGTCCAGCTGCTCGACGTCCTGCGCGACCTGTTTACCGAGGAACAGCGCCTGATTCTCAAGATCTTCGCTTCGCGGGAGCGCGACCACGAAGGCCACGTCGCGATCCTCGAGGCTCTGGAGCGGCGCGACGCGGGGTTAGGCGTGAAACGGATGCGGGCACATCTCAAGGGCGTCGAGGACGCGATCCTGCGGTGGAAGCCGAACAGCACCCGCTAGGGTGGCCTGCGCTAGGGAAAGGAGGCGACTGGCACCAAGTTTCATGACGCCGTGCCTCGGGTCACCGGTTGACTCAGTGTTTTCCCGATTTCCCGCGTACGGTATCAATGCCACATTAGCGGCTCATGGCTCCTCGCCCGCCCTTCTCCCGTCCTCCGGTGGTGCTCGCCGTGAGCGTTGCCGGCACATGGCTCCGGCAGGCGCTTGCCGGCCTCCTCAAGTCGCAGGGCTATCGCGTCCAATTCGCGTCAAGCGGGCGTGAACTCCTGGAGCGGGCGGCGACAGTGCGACCGGACATCGTCGTGCTGGATACGGACCTCCCGGATCTCGACGCGGTGTCCGTGTGCCGCGCGCTGCGCCAGAATCGCGCGGCGTGGGACATGCCGGTCATGATGATCACGTCGCTGTCGGCGACGGAGGGGCAGCGGCGCGCCGGACTCGAGGCGGGCGCCTGGGATTACTTGAGCGTCGTGCTGAGTCCGGAGGAGCTGACGTTGAAGCTCGACGCGATGGCCCGCCTCAAGCTTGACCTGGAGCGCGCGCTCGAGCACAGCTCCGTGAACCCGGTGAGCGGGCTGTACACACGTCGCGGGCTCGAGCGACGCGCGCGCGAGCTCGCTGCGGACGCGCTCCGCCGCCACTCGCCGCTCGCCTGTGTGGCACTCGGCATCGAGCCGGACCCTAGGGGCGCGTCCGAGCGCACCGCCGCCGTCACTTACGCCGCGACAGTCCTGCAAGCGAGCGCACGCGCATCAGACGCGATCGGGGATCTGACAGAAGGTGCCTTCGCAGTGCTCGCACCTGCCACGCCGCCTGAGCACGCGCTGAGCATGGCGCGGCGGCTGTCGCGATTGATCGAGACGGCCGGACCCCGGCCCGCCGGCGTGCCGCCGCTGCGAGTCCACGCCGGCTACGAAGCCGCGGCCAACGTGCATGAGACGCCGATCGAGCCTGTGAGTTTGATCGAGCATGCGGGCGCGGCGCTCATCCAGGCGCGCGCCGCGGGACCGGGTGAGCGAATTCAGGCCTACCGGGCGTAGAGCGACGGTTTAGCCGCTCCGTCCAAATTGGCGCGAGTACTTCACGACCAGGGACCGGGCCTGGGGCTGATTCCATTGGAAGAACCCGTCGGCTTCTTGTCCCTCGTTGACGACGACGAACAATCCGGTGCCCGCCGTGCTGAGCCAGCCGAACCGCGCGTTGGCCGTCCAGACGCGCGCCTGGTTGCTGTACTGGACGAGCGTCTGCAGCATGATGCGTGGCGTAAAGAAATACGCGACGCGCGTCGCAATCAGCGTGCGCGTAAAGTTCCCCTGGTCCAGGCGCACATCGTTGTACTCGACGCGCAGGGAGGTCGTCAGGGAGCTGGCGTGTCGCGCGGCGACCGTCGCGCTGCCGCCCCGCCGCGTCCCGTTGTAGAAGCCGCCCACGTCGAGGCGCAAATCGAGCGACAGCGGCGCGCTGGGATTCGTCGTGAGGTCCCAACCGACCGAGGTGTAGTCGTACGACCCCACCGGCAGTGTCACGTTGTTCGCGATCGCGAACGGCTGCTGCAGACCCTGGTGCTCGACATTGACCTCGGGGCCGATGCGGCCACCATTGGCGAGCTCTACCTCGGTCAGGTCAAGGTGGATGCGCCCCTCCTGCCAGTCGCCGTCCAGCCTGTAATAGCCGCGGTAGTTCACATGCGGAATCCACTGCTTCACGATCGGGATGCTCGGGAGACGCTTCTTCCACTGGACGCCCGCTTCGACATAGCGATAGCCGCCGCCGCGATTGAGGAAGCCGACCTGCGGATCGAAGGCGCTCCCCACCTGGATGATGCGTGCGACATTACTCCAGGCCCCGGTCTCCTGGCCTACGCGCGCACTGAACGCGGTCGCATTGCCGTTGGGGCCGGGCACAGCCGACGCCGCCCCCCACCAGTCGACAGTCCACGCGTCGCGAATGCCGAGACGGCCGTCCACGCCGTACACGCGGCTCCAGTCTCCAGTGTTCCCGGTCGCCATGCGCTGCACCGCGATGAGACCGACGCGCGACCGGGCCGCAAGCTCGCGCTGCAGCCGCAGCACGGAATAGGCCTGGTGCTCGGTGAAGATCTCCAAACCACCGAGCGTGAGTGGACCGACGCGCCCCGTGAGCCGTCCGCCACCGACTATGCGCACGGGTTGGCCCAGCGTGTCGATGCCGATGCGGCGGGTGAAAAACAGGTCTACGGCTTGTGGCGTCCCGGCTGAGAAGATGCCGGCATTCTCGAGAAAGAACGGCCGCTTCTCCGGAAAGAACAGCGGAAAGCGCGTGAGATTCGTCCGCTGTTCGTCCACCTCGACTTGCGCAAAGTCGGTGTTATACGTGAGATCGAGCGTGAGACTCGGCGTCACGCCGTACTTGAGCTCGCCGCCGACGTCTCCGCGCTGCCGCGCCTCCGGATCGACCGTGAAGTTGCGCTCCACGCCCGCGAGCGCGTAGGGCGTCGCGGTCAAAACCCGCCGCGAGGGCACCTGGAGTCCCCCCAGCGTACCGGCACGTGAGATTTTCATCAGGCTGAACTGTCGCGGAATGAACGACCAAAATGCTTCTTCGCTCTTGCGGCGGACGCTGCGGACGAGGTTCAGTCCCCAGGTCTGCGACTCACCCGCACCGTAGCGCAGCGTTGTAAACGGAATGCGAAACTCCGCGTACCATCCCGCCGAGTCCACCGACGTAGCGACCGTCCAGGTGCCGTCCCAGTTGAGATTGAAGCCTCCGAGTGATCCAGCCGTCGCGCGCGTCTGACCCGGGAGCTGGATGCCGCCGCCTTCGCCCTCGCTCACGACCTGCGCATCGTATTCGATGCCGGCGGGCGTGGTGGTGAAAACGAAACCGTTCTGCCGATCGTGATAGGTGTCCAGCAGGATGCCGAAGTAGTCGCTCTTCGTGATATCGCCGTCGCGCACTTTTTCGCCGGCGACGATGCCGGCGGCGTCGGTGTCGTAGAGCCAGGCGCCGACGTACAAGGCCTGACCGTCGCTGATGATGCGGACTTCGGTGCGTTCGGTGATCGGCCGGCCTTCGTGCAGCTCGCGTTGGATGAACCCGGTGATGGGCGGGACCGCCAGCCATGCCGCGTCGTTCAGTCGACCGTCGATCACGGGGGGAGTGACGACGGCGCGCGCGGTGGCGGTTGGAGACGGCGTCTGACTCGAAAGGGCCCGCGGGCACGGGAGCACAATCGACAGCGCAAGTACGATTCGTGTAGCGCCGCCGTTCATCGAGTGTTCATCGCTGCGATTCCTCCATGATGCGCTGAAAGCGCCGCTGTGACCGGACGAAATCAAAACCTGGGGTCTGCAACCAAAACCAGAGCGCCGCGCACGCGGCGCGTTTCGTCGACCATAGGAAAAGCATACGGGCTTTCCGAGCGGGCGGCCATGGCGGCCTAGCCTTTGATCCCAGAAGATCCCTAGGGAAGGGATCAGGCATTCGCTCTATCCACGCCGCGCCCGTGACGCGCTCATTCCGGTCACCGGAACCGTCGTGACTGTTGTCACGCCTCGGTCAGCACACGAGGACTATCGTAGCGAACGACCCAGAGGCAGCCTCGTCACTGCAGCCCCGTTGCGCCCGCAATTGGCCGACGGGGCTTTGCGTTCTTCGAGTGCTGCAACGCCCCAGGACGGTGGGTCGCGTTCAATCACACAGGGAGGTTTCATGCGTACCACCAGTTGCTCCGCGGCCGTCCTGGCTGCAACGATCTTTGCGACGGCTACAGCCGTCGCGCAGACCGGGAACGGCGCTCCCAACGGAGCGCACTACAGTCTCAACATCGTCGGCGTCCCGCGCGCAAAAAGTGCCAATCCGGACTGGGCGAGCGGGCACGTCATCTTCGTCAGTCTGGGGAGCAAGGACGTCAGCGTCAGCACGAAAATCCTTCTGAGTCAGAATGCTGACGGGGTGTTCGACGTGCTCGACAAGAACGGGACCGATGGGGAAGCGTCGTTCTCCCTCCCGGCCCCGGGGAGCTACACAGTCTGGGCGCGCGCGCTCGGTAAGCCGGGCGGGCAGGCCAAGATCACGACCTGCGCAAGCGACCTCGACATTAACACAGCGGGCGTGATCTGCTCCACGCAGAATGAGGTCTTTGTCCGCGACAAAGGCAAGAGCAGCTTCCGCAACGTGACGGACGCCCTTACAACGATCGTGCTCGACCCGATCGCGAACGCGGACGCGGTGACCGCTTGCGGTGGCACAACCGTGAGCCTCTTCAATCCCTGTCTGCAGGGGTTCTTTTGGGATTACGACAACAACGGGTTGAAGCTGTTGCAGGTGCGCTTCTATCAGAACGCGCCATAGCGACCAGAACGCGCCATAGCGACTGATCGAGCGGATGACGAACGAGCTAACGGAGACAGCCGATCCGAGTCTTGGCCACGACGACATCGTCGAACCAGACGTTTCCAGCGCTCGCGTCCGTGATGTAGTTCTGCAGCCAGATGTGGTTCAGTTGCAGCGCCGCGCTGCTCCGGAACTGGAGGTCCAACGGGCCCGGCACAGTGGGCGAGTAGTTGCATTGCGAGCCATCGGCCCCAGCCGGGCAGTAATGGTCCTGCACCCAGTACCCGTTCGTACCGGACTCGGGAAACCGCTGGACGAGGACGTCATTCTTCCACACTTCGAGCGCGGCCCCTGCAGCCGATGCCATGTCGGTGTTGAGGTTGGCGTGGACCTCGACGCACGCCCACCAGTCGTCCTCGACGGTGAAGGCGTTCTGGCTCACGAGGGCGTTCCCCCAGTATGCGCCGCCGCAGCTCGAGCACGTGTGCATCTTCATCCAGTAGTTGTAGAAATCGAAGTGCAGGTTTGGAGAGGCGCCCCACACCGGCTCCATGCCGAAGGAGACTCGGTCGTCACCGACAGGCTTGGTCCCCGCCTGCGGGTTGGGCCAGTTACTCGGAGGGTTGTAGCCGCCTAGCCAGACGCCGGTGTGATGCCACGGAGCGCCAGCCTGATACTTGACGTACCAGCGCACGTACAGCTCATCGAATCCGGATCCGTCGGGTTTGAGCAACTTCTTGTACAGGTCGGTGGCGTCGTCGGCGCTCGCGGTCGAGCCACCGGATGTGAGCCTCATTGAGGCCGCACCGCAGCTCTGCGACGGCTTGTCGGTGACCTGCGCCATGCTGCCGGGGTTCTTGTAGTCGTCGTAGCGCGCGGTTATTGCCGCCACCGAGCCTGCTTCGAAGTCTTCGTGCCAGACCACGTCCGGATCATTGCCTATTCCCTGATCGCAGGGGTAGCGGTCGGCGAGAAGGCTGCCCGAAGGCTTATTCATGTCGGAGCAGGCTGCGAGCCACAGCGAGGCTCCCAGGAGGATCCAGCTGCGGGGTGCGTATGTCATGGAGCAATGTTTACGTCTGGACTGCCGCGGATGACGGTGACAAGTCTCACGCACCGCCGGGCAAGGGGACGGAGCCCCGCGCGCCTAGCGGCGCCGAGGATGCCCGGAGCGTTGCGGGGCGTCTCGACGAGTCAGGTTCGAGTGCAAGTACTGTTCATCCCACCCGACTGGGAACACGCCTCGACACCTCGGGCAAGGCATCGTCTCGGGCGAGCCGCGTAGCAGCGCACGAGACTTGCAACTCGGACATACTCCGTACCGTTCGCCCCAGCTCTTCGGCAATCGTACCGCGTTGGTGGGGCGAGGGACGATCGTCCAGCGGCGTGGCAGTTCTCCACGGACATCGAGCAGCGACAGCGGCAGGGTTACCGGCTTCCGGTTGACGTCCACTACAACTTCATCCGGGAAGAACTCGGTGACGCGATACCATGCGCCGCGGCGCAGCGGGTAGGGACCTTCGACCCTCAGACGCGCCCATTCTAGTTCTGTCATCGACACCGCCTTACCCATCGCGTAAACCAGGCACGCTAGCAACGCATGGGGACTGCAAGCTGTGTGCCCTTGGAGGAGCTGGCAGAAAGATGTTCTCTGAGGCACGCTGCCCTGGTGCCCGTCGGTCGCTGTGCCGCGGAGGCTCAACACTGTTCATGTGGCGCTGCGGTGGGCCCGCGGCCACAGCAACTCTGGTCAGCCCGTCGCAGCCCAAGCGTTAGCGCCGCGGCCCTCGAAGTTGCCCCTCCTGGGATCGAACCAGGACTCTCCTGATCCAGAGTCAGGCGTGTTGCCAGTTACACCAAGGGGCAGCGATTATGGAGCTGAGGGGGCTCGAACCCCTGACCTCCTGGGTGCGATCCAGGCGCTCTCCCAGCTGAGCTACAGCCCCGTGAGGGCCCGGAACATAACCTCACTCCCTTTATTCTCCAAGCAGGCGCGTGTCGGACTCATCGTCCTCACGTTCATCAATCTATTCAACTATCTGGATCGATGGATCGTCGCCGCCCTCGCCGAAAGCATGAAGCATTCCGAGCTACACCTTTCCGATACGCAGCTCGGCGCGCTGATGACGGGGTTTCTCATCGTCTACATGCTCGCGGCGCCGCTGTTCGGCCGGCTCGGCGACACGCGGTCGCGCAGCCGCCTGCTCGCGATCGGCGTCGCCATTTGGAGCGTCGCGACCGCACTCGCGGGACTGGCCCGAAGCTACTTTGGATTGTTCGCCGCCCGTGCGGCGGTCGGGATCGGAGAGGCGGCGTATGGGACGATCGCGCCGGCCTTGCTCGCGGACTACTTCCCCCGCCAGCAACGCGGGCGCGTGTTCGCCGTGTTCTTTGCCGCGATCCCCATCGGCTCCGCCCTCGGTTACATCGTCGGCGGGCTGGTCGACCGCTACTTCGGATGGCGTCAGGCCTTCTTTGTGGCGGGAATACCGGGGCTGGTGCTGGCATTTCTGGCGCTGCGGCTCTACGACCCGCCGCGCGGCAGCCAGGATTCGGCCGATGAAGCGCCGGCAAGCGCTCGCGGCGCGTACCGGACTTTGATTCGCAACCGGGCATACCTGTTTACGGTCCTGGGCTACGCCGCGTACACGTTCGCGATCGGCGCATTGGCGTTTTGGACGCCGACTTTCCTGGAGCGCGTGCGCGGCATCCCCAAAGCCCACGCGACGGTGCAGTTCGGCGCGGTTGTCGTCGTCACGGGATTCGTGGGCACATATCTGGGCGGCTGGTTCGGCGACCGCCTGTTGAAGGTTTCACGGCAGGCATACCTGTGGCTCTCCGGAACGGTCACGCTCCTCGCGGCTCCGCTCACACTCCTGGCTCTGGCGGCGCCGCAACCCTCCGTGTATTGGCCGGCGATTATCGCGGCGGAGCTGTGCCTGTTCGCATCCACCGGACCGGTCAACTCCGCGATCGTCAATGAGGTCTCTCCCCACATGCGCGCCACCGCCGTCGCGCTGAGCATCTTCACGATTCATATCCTCGGCGATGTGCCTTCACCATCTATCGTGGGAATGATATCGGATGCACGCTCCCTGGGTGACGCCGTGTTGATCATCCCCGTGGCGGTGCTCGCCGGCGGCCTGATCTGGACCTACGCGGCGTGGCGCATGTCGCGCGCGGCAATTCCAGCGACACCGTGAGAGCGCTGCTCCGTCTGTTGCTTCGCGCCATCCTGCGGATCTTCTTCCGGCGGACCGAGGTCAGCGGCGCCGCGCGCGTGCCGCGGACAGGCCCCGTGATCTTCGTGCTCAACCATCCGAACGGGCTGATCGACCCGACGTTTCTCTTGTGCCTCGCGCCGCGCCGCGTGTCGTTTCTCGCAAAGGCTCCGCTGTTCCACATGCCGATCATTGGGGCGATCGCACGCGCGTTCGAGGCGATCCCCGTGCACCGCCGCCAGGACACGGGCGCAGATCTGGCCAAGAACGCCGAAACGTTCGACGCGGCGCGGGCGGTGCTGGTCGGCGGCGGCACCATTGCCGTTTTTCCGGAAGGCGCGTCGCACAGCGACCCCAAGCTGCGGCCGCTCAAGACCGGGACCGCTCGCATCGCGCTCGGCGCCGCTGCCGCATTGCCTCCTGACCTGGTCCTCGAGATCGTCCCGGTTGGGCTGTATTACCGCGCCAAACAGACATTCCGCAGCGTGGCCTTATTGCACTTCGGCGCGCCGTTCTCCGTCGAGCGAATCGCCCTCGCCCCGGGGGCGGAGCCACCGCCCGAGCCCGTGCGGGCACTCACCGCGAGCCTGGAGGCGGCGCTGCGTACGGTGACGCTCGACGCGGAAGAGGCGAACGCGCACGCGCTCATCGCGCGCGCCCAACACATCTTCAGTGCTGCCGATGACGCACCCGCGCGGCCTCCATCGCTGGCCGATGAGTTCGAGGTGCGTCGCCGCCTGCTCGCCGGATACGACGTGGCGCGGCGTCATTGGCCAGAGCGCGCGGCTCAGCTGCAGGCCCGGCTCGAACGCTACGAGGCGTCGCTCAGCGCCGCCGGGCTCGATGCGCGGCACCTCGCTCCACGCAGCTACGCCTGGCGGCGCGCAATCACGTACGCCCTCAAGAGCGTCTTGTTCTTGACGCTGGGACTGCCCGCGGCGTTGATCGGCGCGTTGGTTCACTATCCAGCGTACCGGGCCGTGGGATGGGTCGCGACCGGAATGTCCAAGGGCGCGGAGGATGCGCTCGCGACGATCAAGCTGCTCAGCGCGATGCTGCTGTTCCCGCTGACGTGGACCGCGATCCTGGCAGCGGTCTGGTTATGGAAGGGGATCTGGGCTGCGGTGCTCGTCGCGCCGATTCTGCCCCTCACGGGGTATGTCGCGCTCCATTTTTCAGAGCGCTTTGACCGCGTGGTAGGGGCGACGCGGGCACTCGCAATCCTGTTGTTTCGCCGCCGCGCCTTCTTGCGACTGACCGCCGAGCGTCATGACATCCGCCGGCAGATTCTCGACCTCGGGCAGGAGGTGGACGGACTACTCGCCAAGCAGCTCCGCTAGCGTAGCCATCCGCGGCACCTGATCGCCCAGCACTTTGAGCGTCGCCGCAATCGGGATGGCGAGGAAGACGCCCGGAATCCCCCAGATGAACCACCAGAACAGCACGAAGATCATCACCGCGAGCGGGTTCAGCTTGAGGCGATTGCCGTAGGCATAGGGCGACACGACGTTGTTCTGGAGCGTCGAGATGACGAGATAGATGGCCGGCGCGACGAGCACCTGTCCCAGCCCCGGGAAAACCGAAAAGCCGTCGATCAGGAGTAGCCCGACAATGATCACGCCACCCACATACGGAATGAACTCGAGCACGAACGTCACGACGCCCCAGATGAACGGATCGGGCATGCCGATCGCCCACATGGCCAGACCGACGGCGATGCCCTGCCCCACGTTGATGAGCGCGGTGACGGTCAGATAGTTCGCGACAATCCTCTCAGTCTTGTTCAGGATGTCGGTCGCCGTGCGCAAATCATCGGGCGCCGGCAACAGCTTCACCAACTTGCGATACAGCATGCTCCCCGCCGCGAGCATCAGGTAGACCAGCACGATGACCTCGAGCGCTCCGGCGACGACCGTGGTCGCGCGTCCCAGCAACTGGGCGAATAGTGAGGGCACTGCAGGACCCGGCGCCGCCTGGGGGGGGGGCGGCGGCGCGGGTGGGGGCGCGGCAGTCGCCGGCTCGGCCGGCGGATTGACCGCCGCGGCGGTCAACCTATCGAGGGGACGCCCGATCTCGCGCAGCTTCCTCCGCGCGGTCGCGATGTTCGACGGTGCCTGGTCCACCCACTCGCTTGCCGGTCCCGAAAACGCCCAAGCACCGACGACGAGCACGGCGAGCGCGCCCAGAACCACGATTGCGGCGCCAGCCGGCGCGGGGATTCGCAGCCGTGCCAGCCCACGCACGAGCGGGGTCAGCAGCGCCTGAAAGCACAGTGCCAACGCGATTGGGATGAAGAACTCCCGGCCCAATGCGAGTGCGGTGACCGAGAGACCCACGGCGATGAGCTTCGTCGTGAAAGGAGCGTCCCGACCGTTTAGCATTTAGCGGGTCAGCGCTTTGCGAAGATTATTGATCAGCCCTGAGAACATCCGGTGGGCGTTGCGCCGGCGATAGAACTGGCCGTTGAGCCACGAACGAAAGCCGGTCGGCTGCCAGAGGTGTTTGAGAGTGACCTTGGTCGATCCGCCCTGAAAGCCGAGGGCGAAAAAAGTCTTGGAGCCAATACGATGGTAGATCTCGACCCACCCGAACGTATGCGGCGCCGAGAAGTCGATGATTTCGATGACCGATTCGTGGCGGTTGGTGGCGCGCTGGAAGGTGAGCTTGTAGCGGGCGCCTTTGCCCGCTCGCTCGCTGGTCGTCGCTTTCACGTCGATGCAGCGCGGCAACCACTCGGGCATTCGGAGCGGGTCTGAAATCAGTGCGAAGACCCTGTCGATTGGTGCGGGGATGCTGGCGGAATACGTAAACGAGACCGGTCCCATGGGGCGGAGAATATCACTCGGTAAACGGCACGTCCACTTCCAGCCCGTCTTTCGCCACGCTCGCATTGGGGAACACTTCGCGCGCTTCTCGCACCAGCTCGTCCGCGCTGATCGAGTAGCGCGCTGAAACGTGAGAGAGCACGAGTCGCTTGGCCTTCGCGGCGAGCGCGACCTGCGCGGCTTCCTTGGCGGTCGCATGACCGGTCTCGCGGGCGCGATCGCGCTCCTCTTCGCCGAACGTTGCCTCGTGAATCAGCAGGTCGGCGCCCTGCGCCGCGTCTACCGTGGCCGCGCAGGGACGCGTATCGCCTGTGAACGCGACGATGCGGCCCGGGCGAGCGGCTCCCACGAAGCCATCGGCCGTCAGCTTTCTGCCATCAGCCAGCTCGACGGTCTCACCCTTGGCGACCTTGCCCCAGAGTGGACCTTCCGGGATTCCAGCTGCTTTCGCCTTCTCGACGTCGAAGCGTCCGCGCCGCACGTGCTCCTTCAAGACGTAGCCGAGCGAAGGACCGCCGCCGTGTTCAGTCGGAAACGCGTAGATGTCGTAGCCATCCCGCTGCTTCCCCACGGTGTCCCCCGCTTTGACTTCCGTGATCTCGACGGGAAAGGGGACCCGTTCGACGCCCAGCTGCATCGCCGTGCTCAAGACTTTCTTCGCGCCTTTGGGACCGTACAGGAACAGCGGCTCGGGCCGCCCTTGGAGCCCCAGCGTTCTGATCAATCCGATGACGCCCAGGAAATGATCGGCATGAAAGTGCGTGAAGAAGATCTCGGACAGCGCGAAGCTCACGCCGTAACGCATCATCTGGCGTTGGGTCCCTTCACCACACTCGAACAGCAACGTCTCACCCTCGCGGTGAATGGCGAGGCCACTGACGTTTCGTTCGACTGTTGGCCTGGCCGCGGAAGTGCCGAGGAAGGTGACGGTTAGAACAGCTTTACCCTTATGAGCCCCGGCTTCATGTACTTGTCCGGGTGCTCCTGAAGATCGGTCAGCAGCTTCGTCAATGAAACCGACAGCTCGTGCAGGTCATGATACATCATGGTATCGGACGCCATCCTTCCCAGCGTCCCTTCGCCACGATTCATCCTGCTCAACAGCGTGTCGAGCGCCGCGGTCGTATGCCCGAGGTGCTCGGTGAGTCGCGCGAGATTGCGGGAAATCGAATCGACGTTGGCGCCCGTTCCCGAACCCAGCATCGAGTCCACTCGCTGCATGACGCGCTCGGTCGCCTGGAGCGTCCGCGTCGTCTGCTTGATGAACGGCCCCTCCGGCATGTCCGAGAGCGCCGACATCGCGCGCTGCGTCACGAGCAGCGTATTGTGGATGTCCTCACCCAGCCGGTCCGACACGATGTTGGCGGCGTTCTCCATCAGCTCGTTGGCACGGTTGGCGACGCCCTGCGCCACACCGGCGATGTCGGGCGTACTCGTCCCCGAGATGCTGCGCCCGCTCGCCAGCATCTCCTCGCGCGCGCCGGGGTTGTAGTCGATGAACTTGGCCCCGAACAGGTCCATCGCGGCGACCGCGGCGCTCGCGTCGATGTGCGGCGCCACGTCCTTCGCCAGCTCGAGCGTGACGCGCACGCTCTTCACCCGCTCGAGCGCCACGCGCGCGACCCTCCCCTTCTTCACGCCGGAGACGAGGACGGGATCGCCCTGCTTTAACCCGGCGACACTCTCGAACATCACATCCACGGAGATGCCGCCGGTGCGCAGCGACCGCCCCGTCAGATAGAACATCCCGACGAGGAAGACGGCGAATCCGACGAGCACGATCGCCCCAACTCCGACTTCCTGCTTGTACGTGAGATCCACTAAGACTTCTCCTCGTTCGCCTGGATCACAGCCATCTCGAAGTCTCGCTCCAGGAACTGCTGCACCACGGGATCCCTGGACGCGATGATCTCGTCGGCCGTCCCCACGGCGCGGATCTTCGCCTTAGACAGCAGCGCGATCCGGTCCGCAACGCGAAACGCGCCGCGTACGTCGTGCGTCACGACCACACTCGTCACCCCGATCTCCTGCTGCAACCGCTCGATCAGCGAATCGATGACATCGGCGTTCACGGGATCGAGGCCGGACGTCGGCTCGTCGTACAGCAAGTATACCGGTTTTCCGGCGATGGCCCGAGAAATCCCGACGCGCTTGCGCATCCCGCCCGACAGCTCCGATGGAAGCTTGCTGCCGACTTCCTCATTCAGGTTCACGAGGCGCAGACATTCCCTGACCCGCTGAATGCAGTAGTCCTTGTCCGCATACTTCTCTTCGTCGGTGATGCCGAGCCGGATGTTCTCGAACACGTCCATCGAATCGAACAGCGCGCCGTTCTGAAAGACGTAGCCGATGCGGCTGCGCAGGAGCGCCAGCGCCTTGCGACCCAGCAACGGCACCTGCTGCCCGTCGACCCACACCTCGCCCGAATCGGGCTTGATCAGGCCGATGATATGCTTGAGCAGGACGCTCTTGCCGACGCCAGAAGGACCGAGCAGCGCGACCGTTTCACCCTCGGCCACGACGAAGTCGACGCCGTCGAGCACGACATTGTCTACGAAACGCTTGGAGACGTGCTTCAGCTCGATGCTCACTTCGCAGTCCCGAGGATCAGCTTCGTGAGAATCGTATCGAGCATCAGCACGGTGACGGATGCCGCCACCACGGCCTGCGTGGTCGCCCGGCCGACCCCCTCGGCGCCCTGCTGGGTGTTGAAGCCGATGTAGCAGGGAATGATCGTGACCGCCCCCGCGAACGCGTACGACTTGATGAGCGAGTACCACAAGTCGAGCGGTCTGAAGAAGTAGCGCGAGCCGAACTCGAAGTCGGCGTAGGTCAGGCCCAGCGACGACCGGGCCGTGATGTACCCGACCACGATACCGAAGGCGTTCGCCAGCATCACGAGCGCCGGAATCGCGATCAGTCCCGCCAGGATCCGGGGCAGGAGCAGGTGGGTCACCGGCGAGCGACCGAGGCTTTCGAGCGCGTCGATCTGCTCGGTCACCCGCATGCTCCCCAGCTCGGCCGCGTAGCGGGCGCCGATCCGGCCGGCGAGGATCAGGCCCGTGAGCACGGGGCCCAGCTCGAGAATCATCGATTCCGAGATGATGCCCCCGGCGACGTAGAGCGGGAGCTGGCCGGTGAATTGGTACCCGGCCTGCAGGCTGGTCACGGCGCCCGCGAACCCCGCCACCAGCAGCACGATAAAGAGGCTGCCGTAGCCGACGCCCAGCGTCAGCTCGAAGGTGCGGGGGACCCAGACGCGCCACTCCAGGATGCCGCGCACCAGGTCCAGCAGCATAAAGAAGAAGCGCCCGGCGTGGCTGGCGCTCCGCAAGGACCACCGCCCGACATGTCGCCGCAGGTCGAGGGCGGCAGTGAATGCTCTCATTGGCCTGTATCTTGTGTGGCTATGAGCTTCACGCGCAAGCTGTTAGCCTGGTACAAGCGCAACGCGCGCGCGCTTCCGTGGCGTGAGACGCGCAATCCCTATGCTGTCCTCGTGTCGGAGTTCATGCTGCAGCAGACGCAGGTCAGCCGGGTTTTGGAATTCTACCCTCGGTTTCTGAAGCGATTTCCCACGTTCGGCTCGCTCGCGCGCTCGCAACCCAAAGCTGTGATGGAAGCATGGGATGGCCTGGGCTACTACGCTCGAGCTCGAAATCTCCACCGGCTCGCGCGCGAGGTTACCCGTCGGCACGATGGCACGTTGCCCGACGATCCGGAGTCCCTGAGGACACTACCCGGTGTCGGACGGTACACAGCAGGAGCAGTGGCGTGCTTCGCGTATGAGAAGCCAGTGCCCGCCGTGGACACGAACGTGAAACGAGTGCTCTCGAGAGCGTTCGGGACGAAGGACGTATGGGAGCTCGCCAAGACGCTTGTTCCGAAGAATGGAGAACGAGCGTGGAGATTCAATCAGGCCTTGATGGAACTGGGGGCATTGGTTTGCAAGCCGAGAAGCCCGTTGTGCCCTGAGTGTCCGATCAAAGACAACTGCAGGACATTCACTACTAGGCCACAGACGCACCGCGGGCGTCGGTCCTGAGTCAACGCTTTTGCATGTCCTCGCCAAGCAGTTCGGTAAGGTCACCAAAGTCAAATCCCGCAGCTCGAGCATCCTGAATGATCCCCGGCAGAGCGTGCGCCGTCTGCATCCTGTCCCCTTCGGGATCGTAGCCGTCGCCATCATGCAATAGCACAATCGCGCCTGGCTTCAAGCGTTTGCGAACGCGCCGCCGGATCTGCTCCACGCCGGGTTTGGCCGTATCGAACACGCCAAACGTCCAGCCGAACACGGTATAGCTCATATCCACAATTATTGATATGAGAAATGGACTCCGATATCCGTGCGGCGCGCGGAACGACCGTGGAGTCACCCCCATCACCGACTCGATCGCATCGTGCGTTTTTCTGAGCTGTGTTCGAATCTTTTTGGGACCGGCGAAGTGCAGCTTCACGTGATTATAAGTGTGATTACCAACCAGGTGCCCAGCACCCGCTACGTCCCGTGCGGTCCTCGGAAACCTCCGCACATGGTCGCCCACCATGAAGAACGCCGCGGGCACGCGGAACTCCGCGAGCGTGTCGAGAATCACCGGCGTCGCCCGCTCGTTCGGCCCGTCGTCGAACGTCAGGTAGATCCGCCGATTCCTGGGGCCGCGCTCGACCGACGGCCCGAAGATCAGGTCGAACCCCATCATCCCGTCACCCGCCGGTACACCGCGAGCACCCGCTGCGCCACCAGCGGCCACGCATGCCGCTCGGCGACGCGCCGTCCCTCCCGCGCCATCGTCTCACGCCGCTCCGTATCGTCGATCAGCGCGTTCACGGCTCGACCCCATGCGTCGGGATCACCGGGCGGGACGAACACCGCGTGCGACTGGCCGGCAAGATCGCGGAAGGCGGGGATGTCGGAGACCACGAGCGGCGTGCCGCACGCCATCGCTTCGAGCAGCGTCACGCCAAACGATGCACGCGTCGTAGGACACAGATAGACGTCGGAGCTGCGGTAGAATCCGGGACGGCCACCGTTCGCGTAGCCCGCGAACTCGACGGACGGCCTGAGCCGGCGGGCGGCGTGCTCCATCCGCGAGCGCCACGGCCCGTCACCGACGACGGTGAGATGCGCTTCGGGATAGCGCTCGAGGATGCGCGGCATCGCGGCGAGCACCGTCCCCAAGTCATTGCGCGGCTCGATCCGTCCGAGCCATAACAGGCGAGGCCCTGCGGAGCCTCGTCCCAGGCCGGGACTGAAGAACGTCGTGTCCACCCCGTTCGGAATGATCTCCCACGGCGCCGTGAGATAGCGGGCCATTGCCTCTTGTGCGGCACTGCTGACTGCGATCGCGGCGGCATGGCGGTCGAGCATCCGCTGGAACGGCCGGCGCAGGAGGCGAAGGCCGATCGAGCGGGGAAACCAGGTGTGGAACGTGGCGACGACGGGAATGCCCGCACGCCAGGCGGCACGGGGCGCGACGATTCCGAGCGTGGGATTCAAGCCACCATGCACATGCACGATGTCGAATCGCTCTTTGCGGAACAGCGCCTCGAGCCGGGCCGTGAGTCGCCAGCCGACGGTAATCCGCGCCACACCGCCGTTTGCGTAGATCACCAGACTCGTCCCGACTCTGCGCACGTAGGGGGGATCGACGTCACCGTTCATGCGCATGTGCGAAGTCACGATCGTCGTACGATGGCCCAGGGCGTCCAATTCGCGGGCGAGATGATGGACGTGCTCCGGCACCCCGCCCAACTGCGGGTAATAGTCCTCCGCGACCAAGGCGATTCGCAGCGGACTCATCGCGCCCGCTGGGACAACCGCGCGACGGCCGACACCACGGCCGTGGGCCGCTCTTCCTGCAGGTAATGCCCCGCGCCTCGCTCGCTGTCCGCCTCGAACGAGACGATCGAGTGACTCATGAGCGCGACTTCCTGCGGCGGCACGTCGCCGTCGTGGTGCGCCGTCCCGACCACGAGCGTGACGGGACACGCAATGTCGCCGAGGTGTGGAAGGAGTTTCGCCGGCTCCCGGGCGCGCGACATTGCCATGAAGGTCTTGAGTGTCGCGTCGAAATCGCGCGCCTCGCCAAGGGTGTAGCCCAAAACGATGCCGTCGGTCACCCAGGATCGGTCGCCCGAAGAGTCGAGCAGCATTCCGCGAATCTTGCGCCGCACGAGATTGATCCCGCCGAGCAGCTTCACCCACGGCAGGTAGCGCATCGCGCTGCGGAAGGTCGGCGTCGTCGCCTCTTCGGTCGGTCCACCCTCGAGTGAGACGATGCCGCGTACGAGGTCGGGTCGGTCGATCGCGAGCCGAAACGCGATCGCCGCGCCGAGCGAATGCGCGAGCACCAGCACCGGACCCGCGTTCAGCGAATCGAGCACGGCGGCGATGCGATGCGACTGCGCGGCCAGGGAGTAGTCGGCCTTGAGCGGCCGGCTCGAAAAACCGGTGCCGAGCGGCTCGATGACGATGGGGCGAAAACCCTGAGCGGCGAGCAGCGGAATGACCTTCCGAAACGTGAACGACCCGCCGAACAGTCCCGGGATGACGGCAACGGGTTTGCCGGCGCCGGGCCAGGCCTCGACGTGGACCGTCTCCGCCGGTGCCACGACGACGTACGGATGCTGCAACGCCAGCACTATGGCGTCCCGAGGCGGGCGGCCCGCGAGGCGACGGTGTTCAGATCGCCGCCGAGCGCATCCATGTCGCGCTGAAAGCGGCAGTCGATGATGAGGAGGCCGACGACGTACGCCGCCAGGTTCACGACGAAAATGATCGTGAAGATGAGCGGGTACGGCAGCCAGATCCCGAAGTACAGCGCGAAGCGCTTCATGCCCGGATCGAGCTTGGAGCGATCCACGATCGTCGTGAGCAGCACCACGGCGACCGATGCAAGCGCCGCCAGTCGAAACGAGACGAGCCCGCCGACCGCACCACCCAGGAAAATGGCGATCTCGGACGCGCGATCGAGCCGCGTGTCGAGCCGGTGGCCCGCCGCGGACACGAGGCCAAACTCGCGCGCGATGCCGCCGTCGAGCGCGTCGAGCATTTGTCCGACCGCCATGAGCACGAGCGCCGGGATTACACGACCCGTCGCGAACACGGTCGCCGCGGCCGCGCTCGCCCAAAACGCCGCCCAGGTCACCTGATCGGGAGAAAGCCCGAGAGTGACGTGCACGAACCGCAGCACCGGGCGAATGCCGCGGTCTACAGTGGAGCCAAGAACAGGAGCAAATTCGTACATAGCAGAACCACGATGAGAATCGCTTCCTTCGTCTTGTCGGAAACTCCCACCAGAAACCCTTGAGTCACGAGCGGCGAATACGGGTACCACGGCATTTTCTCGTAGCCGACGCTGTAATCCATCGCGAGGTGGATGAGAAAAAAGAGTGCGGGCACCCATGTTCCGAGAAACAGACACAGGGGAAAAATCCACAGCAGCGCGACGGGCTCCTGCAACGACGTCCGCCAATAGTATCCGCGTTCCCTTCTCAGCCCTGCTCTCCAATAAAACGGAGCCTTGATGGCGTGATCGATGTCGACGCCGACACCGAAGATGCAGGCGAGCACCGCGTCGCTCCCCGTGAGCTTCAACACTCTCACGCCGACCGTCGTCGCGAGTGCGTGCGTGACGATCGTCATGTGCCAGACGCAGCAGGCGCAGCAGGCGCAGCAGACGCAGCAGGTCGGCTGGTTGACCGTGAGGATCCGGTCACCAGGACTAGCAGCAACCCGGCGGCGATCCACGCGAAGTCGCGGACGCGACCCACGATCGACGTGTAGAGGCCGAGCTGCGGGTCGAGCCCGAAGAGATTGAAGAGCGCGTAGTACGCCCCCTCCCGTGCGCCGATTTCAAACGGCACGACAAACAGGACGTTGCCCGCGAGCGCTTCGAGCCCGCCGATCGAGAATGCGCGGAGGTAGCCGATCCGCAGCCCAAGACTGGCGACGATGAGGACCAGCTCGAGCATGAAGATGCAGCGGCTCAGATACTCGAGCAGGATCGCCTTTACGAAGCGTCCCGGTTGGCGGTGATAAAACTCCGTAATCTGCCGGTCCAGCTCGACCAGCAGCGCGCGTTTCGGCTCGAGCAGCACGGCGAGGCGGCGCACCAGCGGGATTCGACTCATCCAGTTCAAGACCCGCTCGAGCACGCCGCTCCGGTGTGCCGACATGAACAACGCAATGACGCCCAGGAGCAGCAGTCCTACGACTCCCAGGATGACCCGGACTACGTTCGGCGTCTCGCGCGGCAGCAGCGCAAGCGCCAGCACGATGGCGGTGAACCAGACCAGCACGTACGTGAACGAATGCAGCATGCGGTGCAGAATGACGGAGCCGGCGGCGCGCCGTTTCCCCAGCCACGGCGCCAAGGCGGCGACGCGAAACGGCTCACCGCCGGCGTTAACGACCGGCGTCAGAAAGTTCAGCGCGCCCGCGGAGATCGTCAGCGCGTAGGTGCGCCAGAACGACGGCCGGTCGGAATCTCCCATTGTCAGCTGCCAGGCACGCGCGCTGCAGGCGTAGACCAGCGCATAGAGCAACACGATGGGCACGAACATGAAGCCGGTGCGTTCCGCATCGGACACGAGCTGGGCGACGCCGATTTGGGCGACGAGATAGCCGAAGATCGTGGCGCCCAGCAGGAAAAGCGCGAGCTGCAGCGGCCTGCTCATGCGACCGACGCGTAGGAAGCCTCGAGCACCGCCGCGACCTGCGCGATGTCGGCCATCGGCCGGGCGCTGTCACCGGAATCGAGTGTGGCCGCGAAATCGTGGAACAGCCCCGCGAACCACTTCGCATACGACGCCTTGTCGAGGTCGCCGGTGTGATCGAACGACTCGATCTCGCCGTCGCGCTCGAGCGTCAGAATCCCGCCGCTCCACGTGATGCTGCCGCGCTCACCGATGAAACGGATCTCCGTTTCGCGGCGCCGCGCCGCCCACGTGAGGAACATCGTCGCCATACGATCGGGATAGGAGAACAGGAGCTGCGCGGTGTCCTCGACGTCGTACCCGCCGTGCCGCAGCCGGCCTGTCCAGGCGCGCACCGACTGCGGCGGTCCCGCGACGTCGAGCAGCTCGTAGACCAGATGCGTACCGTGATCGAGCAGCACGCCGCCCCGGCCGTCAGCGCGCCGGCCCCGCCACGGAACGGGGCTGTGTGCAGCGCCCGGATCGGCCGCCAGACGGTAGACGCGGAACTCCGCGAGATACCAGCGGCCGATCACGCCGTCGTCGAGCCACTGTTTCAACCGCCGCCACACAGGATTGAAGCGGTATTGATGGCAGGGCATCACCACCCGGCCCGCGTCGAGCGCCGCGGCCGCGAGCGTCGCTGCCTCGGCACGGTTCACCGCGACCGGCTTCTCGCACAACACGTGATAGCCCTGCGACAGCCCCCACAGCGACAGGGCGAGGTGAGACGAGGTCGGCGTGCAGATGTCGACGAAGTCGAGCGGCCCATTGTCCAGATCGGCGAGCTGCTCGGGTCGGGATAACAGAGGAATGCCGTGGAATGACGCCGGTGCGCTCACCGCTTCGTCCACGATGGCCACGATGCGCAGGCGGCTCGACACGTCGGGGTCGTGGAGAAACGCGGGCAGGTGGCCGGATTTCGCGATCCCGCCCAGCCCCATCAATACGCCGCGATACATAGTTTCGGCTCGCGCTCGTGCGCGAGTATAAGGAAGACGAGTACCGCATTCAGTGGGCCGACAACGATCCAGCAGTAGACGGCGGGCGAGCCGGGAACCACCGTCAGCGCGAGGAGCAGGAAGCGGATGTTCTGGGCGATCCAGGCGCACCCAGCCACGACCCAGCGCTGGCGATTCGCCCACGCGCGCGCGATCGACGGAGGCACGTCGCGGCCGGCGAGGAAGCGCGCGAGCGCTGTCGTCCGCGGAAACAACGAGGCTTGGCGGCGGACGTAATCACCGTAGAGCCACCCTGCGACACGTTCCCAGAACGAGCCCTGTCTGGCCGGCGGCTCACTGCCGACGTCCAGCTCGCTGCCCTTCCCCACGGCGAAGTACAGGTACGCCTGACGAATGAAGTCGGCGGCGGCGGCCTGGTAGGTGTGCGAGAACAGGGCGGCCAGCGCCAGCACCACGCCGCCCCAACCCCAGCCGGACACATACAGTCGCGCACCCAGATGCGAGTACAGACTCAGAAAACGTGCGCTGTCGGCCAGACCGTCCAGGATCCGTCCCATGCGCGTGGACGTCCCCCGCAAGCGCGCGAGCTGTCCGTCGGCGCTGTCCAGCACGTCCGACCAGATGAACAGCACGACGCCGGCGGCGTTGATCCACGGATTCGCGTACCAGAACAGATGTCCGGCGAGGACGCCGAGCACGAGGCTCGCCAGCGTCACCGCATCGGGTGATACGCGTGTCGGTGCGAGCGTGTTGGCGATGCGCCAGCCCGCCGGCCGGAAGAACCGCCGGTCGGCCCACTCCTCGACGACGGGTCCTTTACCGGCGTACACGCGCGCTGGCCTCTTCGAGCACCGCTTTCATCGTGGCGAGGGCTTCCATCGCCTGCTCGTCGGTGATGACGAGCGGCGGATTGAGCCGCAGTTCGGGGTTGTAGATCATCGCGATCACGCCGCGCGCGAGCAGCGTGTCGAAGATCCAGCGGGTGATCTTCTTATCGAGCAGCGTGCGCGTTCCGGGCACGACGAGATCCATGCCGAGCATGAGCCCGCGGCCGCGCACGTCACTGACGATCGGGACCTCATCCTCCCAGCGCTGCATCTCCGCGAGCATCACGGCCCCGAGCCGGCGGCTGTGGTCGACGAGTTCCTCGTCGACGATCGTCTGAATCGTGACGTGGGCCGCGGCCGCCGCCAGCGGATTGCCGCCGTAACTCGACGAGCTGCCGCTCGGATTGGCCCATGGCCTGGAGAAGGCGATCGGCTCGCGAATCACGATGCCGCTGACGGGGAATCCGCCGCCAAAGCCTTTGCCCACGAGCAGCACGTCCGGCACGATGTTGTCGTGCTCGACCGCGAACATTTTCCCGGTCCGCCCGAAGCCGGTGATCATCTCGTCGCAGATGAGCAGCGCACCGATCTCGGTCGCGAGCGCGCGCAGCTCATGCAGGTAGCCGGGCGGCGGGATGATGTTGCCCGCGGTGCCCTGCACCGGCTCGACGATGATCGCGGCGATGTCGTTCGTCGTCTCGAGCGCGATCTTCGAGCGCAGAAAGTCGACGCAGTGCCAGTGGCACGATGGAAACGACTTCTGAAAAGCGCAGCGCGCGCACGACGCGTATGGGCTTGAGTACATGCCCGGGGCCAGGGGGCCGAGGCCGTGCTTGAAGCTGCCCGACAACAGCGGCAACACGCCGCCCGTCTTGCCGTGGAACCCGCCCCAGAATCCCATGACTTCGTGGCGCCCCGTGGCAGCCCGCGCCAGGCGCAACGCGGCTTCTACCGCTTCGGCGCCGCTCGAGTAGAGCTGGGTGCGGTTCAAGTCGCCGGGCGCGAGCCCCGCGATCAGTTTGACCAGTGCGGCACGATGCTCCGACGTGAAGCTCCCCACGTGCACGCGCTCGAGCTGCTTCGTCATTTCGGCGACATAGCGCGGATGGGCGTAGCCGAGGCTCGCGACGCCGACGCCGGCGAGCAGATCGACGTAGCGATTGCCGTCCACGTCCCACAGCACGGCCCCCTCGCCGCGATCCATGCACAGCTTGCTGAAGAGCGCGACGCTCTGCGTTCCAGGCGCGAGATACTGCGCCTCGAGCTCGAAGACGCGTTGCGACTGTGACTGGGTGGCGAGATCGATCATGCCGGTTTTCCGTTGGAGGACGCCTTCTCGTCGATATAGGAAGCGATCGCCGCGGCGGCGGCGATGCGCACGGGAGCAAAGGAGGGCCAGTCGTTGAGATCGATCAGCACCGGGGCGTCGGGCTTGGGAAACGCGACGTCGCCGCCGAATACCTCGAGTCCCACCGCGCGCGCGGCAGCGAACACCAGCGTCCGCAGGCTCTGTTCGGAGATGGAGAAGGAGCTGCAGTCAGCCGAGTACCACGAAAAGAAGCGGCCGCCCGTGACCGCGTAGAACTTCACGATCGGCCCCGCGACATGCGCCTGCAGTGCGACGCGCGCCACGCCGCGCCGGGCAAATCCGGCGATCGCGTCGGTGACGCCCGCTTCTTTCGCCGCCACGACGTCGGCGCTGGTTTCGGCGTGCACATCGCCCCGCTTCACCCACACCGGCCGTCCATCACCGTTCAGCTGGTGCACGAGCGGCAGCACCGCCCGTGGCTCGGCGGTCGGTACGATGAGCGTCCGCGGGAAGGGCAGTCCCGCCGCTTCCATCCGGGCGACCAGGCGATGCCGGTGGCAATTGAGAACGCTCTCCGGCGGATTGACGGCCAGCGCCTGACGCGGCACCAGGTTGAGCAGTTGCTCGGAAGCCGCGGGACCCTGGCACATGTTCACATACAGGTCCGCCGCGGGAAGCCGGCCGGCGGCGACATCGCCCTCACCGGTGCGCGTCACCCTCCAGCCGCGCCGCTGCAGCGCGGCGATCGTGTCGTCGAGGATCGCCGTGTCATTGCTGCGATGCTGCGCCGGCGAGTACGTGGGACTGCGATAGAGCGCGACGAGGCGTTTCATTGCTCGTCTCCCGCGCGTGCCGTGAGCCAGCGCTCCGCCGCGTCGAGGTCACGCTTGTGATCGAGATCGATGATGCGCGGCACTTCGACCGTCGCGACGGGCGCGCGCAGCTCGACGAGCAAACGGAGGAATGCGCGCATGCGGTGCAGCGACGCGACCGCCACGCCGGCGAGCCGCCGCGCCTCGGGACTCAGGCCGTACACCCCGCCCGTCACCAGCTGCGGCGCCGGGGTTGGCGTGTCGAAGATGCCGGTGGCAAGACCGGCTGCGTTGCGCGTGACGTACAGCGGCAATTCGTCGTCCACGAACGGAGTCACGGCGAGCACGGCAAGTGACCCGCCGGCGAGACGCTCGGTAACGTCGCGATACAGGCGATGCCAGTCGGCCGGCGGCATCACCGTATCGACCATAGTGCAGAACACCGGTCCGGCAGGTACGATCGCGAGGCCGGCGACCAGCGTGTGCAGCGACGACGGTGTGCGGCAAGTGCACACGACCGCGGGTCCCGGCGTGTCGACGGTGATGCCGTCGCGCACCATGCACGTGATCGTTTCGCACCCGAGGTCCGCGAGTGTCTCGATGAGATTGACGATCTGCGGCCGCCCACCGACCTCGACGAGCGCTTTGGGGGCCTCGACGCCATCGGCGGCGAGCCGGGAGCCTCGCCCACCCGCGAGAATCAGTCCCTGCATCACGAGTCGAGCACTCGGGCAAGGTCCGACAGCGTGGTCAGCCGCACAGTCGGCAGGTCCTTCTCGCGCGACTTCTCCGCCCGAGGGGCGAGCCAGGCGGTGGACAGGCCGAGTGCGGCGGCCGGCCGGATATCCGACTCGAAGTTGTCGCCCACCATCCAGGCGGGTTTCGAGACGAGTCCGGGCCAGCTGAGCGCGTGCTGGAACAGCCGCGGGTCGGGCTTGGTGATCCCCACGCGTCCCGAATCGGCGACGACCGAGAAGTACCGCATCACGCCCAGCTCCTGGAGACAGAGCTCGAGGTTCCCGGTGAAATTCGAAACGACGCCGAGATGATAGGATTTGTGCAGCAGCGCGAGCAGCTCTTCATTGCGGCGCACGATCGTGCAGGTTGTGGAGTGGAACTGATCGGCGATGGATCGCCCGGGGAGCGCGGCGCCATCGGAGAGCCGGGGTAACAGCAACGCGGTTTGAGCGTCGACCATCGCGCGGAATCCCAGCCTCTCTATGCCCGCGAGCCGCTCGAGCGCGCGGTCGGACTCACGAAACGCCCGGTCGAATGCGGCGAACGACTGTTTGCCACCCGCCGCGCGGTACGCGGCGTGAAAGCGAACGCTCCAACGGGAGCCGTCCGCGTCTAGGGTCCCGCCGAAGTCGAAGAGAACCAATCCTCGCACTCTGAACACGACCCGAGGACGACCTGGATGGTCACAGGCCGAAACGGACTACTCAGACGCAGCAGACGCAGCAGGTCTACGTAGTAGGCGGGAAGCTCTACCTGAAGATTGTACCTGAGACGAGGGCCAGGAGGGCAAAAAGGCCTGCCACTGTCGCAAAGATGGCCTGGCGCCGGCGTAGTCCCGCAAAACTTTCGGGCAGCTCGCCCCGGGGGTCGAGCTCGAGGCGCCCGAGCCGGGCCGCCGTGGGTGTCACGACGAAGATGGCGACGATGGCGCCCAGCAGACCGAGTCCCTGCATCGCCATGAGCCAGGTTGGAACAGTGGCGCTGCTGAAGTAGGGAATCGACAACACGATGCCGCTCACCACCACGAGCACCGCTCCGGTACCGATCAGATTCCGGGTCACGACGCTCATGATGCGGTAGACCGCCAGCCGCTGCTCGGGAGGGAAATGCTTGGCTGTGATACCGCTGAGCATGACGGCGAGCCCGCCGCCGAGCCAGGCAACGAATCCCATGACGTGGAGGAAGAGCCAGACGCCTCTCACGTGCGGCTCAAGACCTCGGGCAGCGGCTGCCGGCCGGCGAATCCCGCCTCCAG
>Ga0307290_10000019_pt1 | contig 60736 bp, 54 predicted proteins | sample ER_DNA_144_FD_194472 | JGI IMG/M metagenome (GOLD analysis project Ga0307290, IMG submission 194472) | Bulk soil microbial communities from the East River watershed near Crested Butte, Colorado, United States - ER_DNA_144 | ecosystem: Environmental > Terrestrial > Soil > Floodplain | place... | reverse complement strand
CCGGCCGGCTCCAGGATGCCGCCGACATTGACGGCTCGAAGAAATTCGGCGCCTGCGCAGGTGACCATCCACTACGCTCACACCCGGAGGCATCATGGGCTTCGTCGCCTCGCTCCATCAGTACAGTGACGTCGCGCTCCTTCTGCTCCGTCTCACGCTCGGCACCATTTTCTTGCTTCACGGCCTGCCCAAACGCGGCCTCTGGAGTGCCCAGCCGTCGGACCGCATGCCCGCCAGCATGCTGCGCAACCTCCGCATCCTCTCGATCGCGGAGCCCGCGGGAGCCCTCGGGCTCATCTTCGGCTTCCTCACGCAGCTCGCCGCCCTCGGTCTCGTCATCGTGATGCTCGGCGCCATTCAGTTCCTCATCAGCAAAGCCCACCGCAAGTTCAAGGAAGCGAACTCGCCCGGGTGGGAGTTCGAGTTCATGCTCATGATGGTCGCGCTCGCGCTCGCCATCATGGGCGGCGGGAAATTCGCGCTCGATCGGGTCGTATTTGGGATGTAGGGCCGGAATAGATGTAGGGCCAGAATAATGGAGGGGCGCAGCATGCTGCGCCCCTACATCACAACCCTGCGCCGCCCTGCGCCGCCCTTCGCCGCCGCTTTATCTCGCCGCCGTCTCTCTTGCGATGATCTCGTATTTGAATACATCCGGATCGAGACTGTCGATTCGGCCCTCCGCAGTCTCCGCCTGCGGATACATCAAGAACGGCAGCGGTTCACCGCGCGAACCCGGCAGCGCGACGTCGTGCGCGAAGTTGTACGCCATCCAGTTCATCTCCCACGACCCGAACAGCCGCGCGCGCGCCGCGGTGACCATCGCGTCATCGAGCGGCCGGCTTCCCGGCGGCTCCTCGAGCACCACCTTGCGCACATCGGCGGGATCGACCGGCACCCAGCCGGAGTCCTGGAGATAGACCTCGGCGCGGCAATGCTGAGATTTCGTGACATGATCGGAGGACGCGCCCAGACTTCTGTACCCGAGCGCCGAGGGAGCGACCCGAATGCCGTACACGTCGCGCGCCGGCAGCCCCGACGCCCGCGCTAGGCCCACGAACAGCGCATTCAGGTCGGCGCACTTGCCGCCCAAATCGCCGGTCGCGAGCATGAACCGGATGTCACCCAAACCGCAGCCGCGCGTCGTGGCCTTGCGGAACGTGTGGTCCACGATCCAATCGTAGATCGCGCGCGCTTTGTCCAAGTCGCTTGTTGCGCCGCGTGTGATCTCATCCGCCTTCTGCTTGACGATGCCATCGGTGGGCAACAGCCTGGTTGGACGCAGGAAATGTTTCAGGTTGTCGTCTAGGGGCGCAGCATGCTGCGCCCCTGCATCCATCCCACCACGCTGCATCCCCACATCCACAGCAACATTCCGCGTCGCGACCCGGCTCGTCACCGTGACCACCGCCGGCACTCCGGCCGGAAACTCCGCGGCCACGAGTCCGAGCGCGTCGTCCTTGCGCTCCACCAAGCGCGCCTTCGCACCCGGTGCATTGAACGTATTGGCCAACGTCTGCTGGTAGGACGTCTGCTGAACGAGCGCGGCCGGCACCCACACGCGCGTCGTGCCCACGGGCTTCACCACTTCGACTCGCGTCATCACCTCGAACCGCCGCCAGGCGTCGGGGAGGGCCCCCGCCACTCGCGGCGCGCGCGGCGCGAACATCAGGCCCGCGGATGCCGCGCCGGCCCGCTGCAGAAAGTCACGTCTATTCATGAGAGAAACGTAGGCTTTGATACACGAGAGCGGGAGGCGCTACGCTTTGCCGCCGCTTCACCTCGCCGCCGCTTCACCTCGCCGCCGCCTTATCTGCCGCCGCCTTATCTGCCGCCGCTTTACCTCGCCGCCGCGACTTCCGCCGAGGTCTTCAGCCAGCCGCTCAGTCGATCGCGGACCGCGACCGGGATATACTGCGAGCCCAGCAGCCCCTCGAGCCGCGCGGCACGTGCTGCCATCTCAGACCCGCGGCCCGCCTTGCCGTTTAACCAGGCCGAGTAGTAGATCGAAAGCGCTTCCACCTCGAGATCACCCACCCGTGCGGCTTCATCGGTGAGTTGATCCAACGCGGCGGCGGCGCCAACCAGGTTGCCATTGTAGTAGTGTGCGGTCGCCAGCTTCCAACTCGTCCCGCTGGCAAGGTGCCCCTCGCGGCGCGCAATGTCGGCGGCGCGGGCGTACTCGCGTGCCGCTGCGTCGAAGCGAAGCCGGCCGGCCAGCTCATCGCCGAGGCCGATATACAGCTGCACCTCGGGACTGAGCTCACCAGCTGACGCCTGAATGCCGGAGACAATGGGTGATTGTGTAGCGGAAAGACTCGGTGCGGCGAGAAACGTGGCGACTGCAAGAAGGTACGTAGCCGTCTTCATAGCCCCTCCCGGAGCATGGTGACGACGGCGTGTGGCTTATAGGACGCGCAAAGCCTCGGAAAGGTTGCTGCTCAGATAGCGGAAGCGGACGAAACCGTGACGGATGAAGGCGTTACGGAGACTGCAGGGCGAACGTTACGCCAATTTCCACGGATCGAATCCAGTCCAGCCCCCGGGTGCGGCTCGTACCCGTCGACCCCGTAGGCCCCAGGATCGACGAAGCCCCGGAAGCGCGTCGCGATCCAGCCCCCAACGGTGTGCCGCCAGCCGCCGTTGGGGGTCCACACGCTAAAGCGTGGGCCCGGTAAATCACTGCGCTTAAGCGCAGTGCCCTATTGGGCCCACTCTTCAGAGTGTGGACCAAGGAACGTCGGCCTTCCCGTACTTCCTTACTTCAACCAAGCGCAAGCCTGTCATCCCGAGCGCGGTACGCGCGAGGGACCTGCTTTTCGGTGAGCGCCGCGGGCAAGAAGCAGATCCCTCGCTACGCGCGCGTGCCGCGCGCTTCGCTCGGGATGACAAGCCGCGCTGCGCTCTACAAGTAGGTAAGGAAGGGAGGGAATCAGAGTGTGGACCAAGGGGGTAATATCTCCCCTCATCCGAGCCCAGCGAGGCCGCGCCATGCTACTCCTCTCACTCTTGCTCGCCGTTCAGGCGCCAGCCGATTCCGTCCAGATCGTTACCCGCGACATCCCAAACTTCTGGCGCGCCTACGACCTCGCCGCCGGCAAAGACTCGGCCGAGCGCGTGCGCATCGTCGAGACGGTGTATCTGCAGCCCGGCTCGCCCGGCCTGCGCGACTGGATGCGCGTGCGTCTGATGAATCCCGACACCGTCCGCGCGCGGCTCGTTGCGGCCGGGTGGCCGAGAGCGCGGCTCGACTCGCTGCCACCCGATAGCTCGAGAAAAGTCACCGCGCCGTTCTACGAGCGATCCGCCGCCGAGCAGCTGCTGCGCGCGGTCGGCAGCTACCCGCGCTACTACGCCGCCGTACGCCCCACCACGCTCTCGGTCGATACGAACACGCGCGTAACGCAGGGGATTCGGCGTGGACTGACCAGGCTGGCGGCGCTGTATCCCGAAGCGCGCTTTCCCAACATCTACTTCCTCATCGGCACACTCTCGACCGGCGGCACGGTCGCGCAGAGCGGCATGCTGATGGGCACGGAGCAGAGCGCGAGCGATCCCACTACACCGCTCGACGAGCTGCCCGACTGGGCGCGGAAGAACATGCCCAACCACAGGTTCGAGCAGCTTGTTGTCCTCGTCGTGCACGAGGCGGTGCACACCCAGCAGAAGCCCATGCCCGCGGGTCAGCACGACAACCTGCTGCGCCACGCGCTCGGCGAAGGCATCGCCGATTTCATCGCCGAGCTCGCCGTGGGACCGCGGGCCTCCAAACAACCGCGCGAGATCTACGGCCTCGCGCACGAGCACGACATCTGGGTGGACTTCCAGGACGAAATGCAGGGCGGCGATTCCACGATCCGCACCTGGATGTACAACGGTATGGTGCCGGCGGGACAGAACCACGGCGCGGTGGACATCGGCTACTGGGTGGGCTACCGCATCGCGGGTGCGTATTACGCGCGCGCGGCGGACAAGCGCGCCGCGGTGCGGGAGCTGCTCGAGCTACGCGATGCCGACGCGATTCTGCGCGCGAGCGGCTACTCTCCGTAGTTCCTTCTTAATTCAGCAAGGGCGGCGCCTGTCATCCCGAGCGCCAAAGGCGCGAGGGATCTGCTTTTAGGGGAGCGATCTGCTTTTTGAGAGTTCCGGCGTCGCCGGTATTCCCCCAAACGGCCACAGCTGCACCGCAAACGTCACGCTCATGCTCGCCGTGTCGCCGCTCAGCGTCGTCGAATTTGTCCACAGCGCCATCGGCGCGGTCAGCGTGCCGTGGATCTCCCCCTCGAACTCGTCCGTCGGCTCCACCAGCTGCGTGATCGTCAACGTCCCACCGGTCGACAGGCCGAGCCGCGGGTCGTCGCGATAGAAGAGCGCCGCATAGATCGCCGGCCACAAACTGGTGTCGGCGAACTGCGTCGGCGTCGTGGACGCCACCGTGAACGTCCCGACACTCGGCGCAAGGATGCGCAGCTCCGTCGAGATATCGTGCGGGAACGCGTGAGTGGGCGTGAAATCGGACGACCACTCCACGAAGCGTCCGCCATGATCGTCGAAGATCGATTGCGCGGTCGTAAACTGCGACGTCCCGACCAGCGGGCTGGCGCCGCCTAGCGTGACGACGACGTTGGGGTACAGGTAGTGACCCCAATGCGCCGCGAACCTGGCGTGGAATGTGATGACGTCGGTCGTCTCGACCGGTCCGCCGGGACCGGCCACGAGTCGCACCGCCCGGAACGTCAGCGTGCCGCGGATGACTCCGAAGTTGAGACCCGGTCGCGCCGGATAATCGGCGGTGTCGACGGTGATCGTCCCACCTGGCAGACTCGCGAAGAACGTGGTGTCGAGGATGACGTATGCCGTGGGTCCCGAGGATGCGACGCCAGGCACGTAGTGGCCGATCGCGAATTGTCCGACGTCGAACCGGCCTGGAAACACCAGCGTGAAGCTCGAGTCTTTCAGCGCAGGCTGCTGGCTCTGACCCGCCATCAGGGAGAGGTCGTTCACATCGGTCGCGAGAATGTCCCGAAACTCGCCAAACCCGTTCCACTCGCTCGTGAGGTGCGCGACGCCGGTGATTTGCACGCGCATCTTGCCGGGATTCACCGGCGGCTCGGGGGCCGCCGAGTCCTTGCCGCACGCCGTTGCGACGACCAGACAAATCAAGAGTCCATGTTTTCTCACTTAGTCAACAGCCCCCATCCTTCTCGCCCACTCCGCCACCGCGGCACCCAGCTGCTCGCCGCCTTCAGCGTCCGATTCGAAATCCGCTGCGATCTCGCCAGGTACTTGAGCCATTGAACCCCGCCGGATCGCCAATCAGCTGCGCTCGGCCTTCCCGCACACTCGCGATGAGCTCGCGCGTGAAATCGCTGTCCGGCCCGTAAAAATACGCGAACCTGAGCACCACGCCATTCGCGCGTTCCGTCGCGGCCCACCCCTCCTTAACTTTCTCTCTCTACAGTGAAGCGAGGGAGCCGTGCGTCTCATAAAAAAAGGAGGTAGGGGGTTAGGCGTCGCATTGAAATAGGCGATAGCACTTGACGTCGTCTTGACAGGCGCGGCGCACGTTGGAGGTCACCCACTCCACCGGAGTCAGCCATGCATCGTCGTGCGATCGCCCTTGCCCTCCTCCTCTGGTACATCCCCGCGTGCACAACGTGGCACGTCGCGCGGGGTGTCACACCGCAGCAACTGATCGCCGACAAGCACCCCGCCAAGGTGCGGCTGTCCTTGGCAAGCAATTCGCAGGTTGTCCTCGAGGAGCCCCGCGTCGCCGGCGACAGCTTGGCCGGGTTCGTCAACGGCAAAGATTCCAGCGTCGTGGCCTCGGACGTCACGCAGCTTGCAATCCGAAAGGTCAGTGGTGGTAGGACGATGGGATTAGTCGTCGGCCTCGGCCTGCTCGCCGCCATAGTCGCGGCGGGTGTTGCCCTGTCGAACATGTGTATCCTGGACTGCATCACGTACTGACAAGCAGTCCTAAAAGGACCTCGGCGTCTACAACGCCTTGCCCAACACGCGCTCTACGGCTGCCCGGCGGCTCCTGGCCATCCGGACCTGTGTCCCATCGGCCAGCACGACCACGCCGTCTCCCGTGGGATCCGACACGATCTCCCTGATCCGGTCCAGGTTGATGATCGCCGAGCGATGCACGCGCACGAATGCCGCCGGATCGAGCAATCGCTCGAGCGCGCCGAGGGAGACGCGCACGACGTGCGCGGTGCCGGCGACGTGCAGCTTGGCGCAGTAGTCCGCGGCCTCGATCCAGTCGATCTCCGTAACGCGCACGATCTGCACCCGCTGCGCCACGCGCACCGTGAGGCGAGACAGGTATTTCGATTCCGGCCGCACTGAACCCACGAGCTCGGTGAGACGCTCGGTCAGGTGCTGGAGTCCGTCATCGCGAATCAGCCGCTTGGCGCGGCCCAGCGCGGCAGCCAGCTCGGCGTCGCTGAACGGCTTCAGCAAATAGTCGAGCGCGTGCACGCGAAACGCCTCGAGCGCGAATTCTTCATAGGCAGTGACAAAGATGACCGGCGGCATGCGCTCGGGCCCGATCGCGCGGATCACCCCGAACCCGTCGATCTCCGGCATCTGCACGTCGAGCAGCACGAGATCGGGCTGGAGCGTCTCGATCGCCTCGACCGCCGCCTGGCCGTCGGCGCAGTCACCGATGCATTCGAGGTCGGGATCCTTGCGGATCAGCTCGCTCAGCCCGGTGCGGGCCAGCGGCTCGTCGTCAACGATGAGGACGCGGAACCGGGTCATGGTGTGGGTAGGGGCGCAGCATGCTGCGCCCCTACATCAAACCGCAACGGAATTACCATCGTTGCAATGGCCCCGCCTTCTGGAGCCTGCTCAAGCGTGAAGCGCGCCGCGGAGCCGTAGGCGGCCTCCAGGCGCGCGCGTGTATTCTTGAGACCCACACCGTTGGGCCGGGGGGTGAGGGCGGCGGGACCGGGACCATCATCGGAGACGTCAACGATCAACTCGAGTCCCGAGACCCTAGCCCCGATCCCCACTCGCCCTGCTGCGCTCCGCGCACTTATCCCATGCCGCACGGCATTCTCGACCAGCGGTTGCAGAATCAGCCGCGGCACGCGCGCCGCCTTCGCCTGCTCTGTTAGCTCAACCCGCACCTCGAGCCGGTCGGCAAAGCGCACTTCCTCGACCGCGAGATAGCGCCGCGCCAGCGCCACCTCCTCCTCGAGTGTCACCTCAGCACGATCGTCGTCGACCAAACCGTCCCGCAGCAGGTCCGAGACACGCGCGATCGTGTCCACCGCTTCCGTGCCCCGGCCGCTCCGCACCAGCATCGCGACGCTGTTCAGCGCGTTGAACATGAAATGCGGCCGCAGTTGTGCGCGCAGCGCGCGGAGGCGCGCCTCGGCCAGCTCCACCTCGCGCTCGACGAACGCGCGCGAGTAGTGATACGCCAGCACCCCACCGAGTATCGCGGCATAAGTGAACAGCTCTGACGGCACGATCGACATCATGATCGTGCCGAAGTCCTTCGCCCCGAACCAGGCGTTGCGCAGCAGGATCACGGCGAGCACCACGGCGAGCGCGAACGCGGCGTGGGCAAGCACTGTCCACGGCCAGCCCCACCGGCGCCGCGCCACACGGTCGACAAAGAGATAGACGAGCGGAATCGCGAGCGCCCACAGGACGTAGTCGGGCGATTGCTGAGAGATAGCGTGCCGCCACGTGAGATAATGGCCGCCCGGCGAATGGTCCATCATCTCGAGGTGATGGCGGGTGACGGCCACGGCCGCGAGCAAGGCCATGATCCCGAGCGCCCACCCGAGGGCGCGCTGATTCCGCGTGACTGTGACCGTCCGCATGGGCCAGAAACTAACGCTTCTCGGGGCCACGTTTTCCGCAGCTCGCTGCATCCAGACAGCAGTTGGCTGCATGAGCGGTTTCGCGCCGTGGGCGGCGCACCATTATGGTCGACGTCATCCCGTCGTCCCCCCTCTCCACAATGGAGAGGGGGTCAGGGGGTGAGGACAGGAGCCGACGATGAAACGCATCACCATCACGATGTTCGCCGTTGCCGCGGCGGCCGCATCGGCGCTCGCGCTTCAAGCAGACGACGTGGCCCGCTTCACCCCTGACGGCCGCCTCATTCGGCCAAGGGGGTTTGAAGAATGGGTGATGGTCGGCGCATCGACGGGCCTGTCCTACGCGCAGCCGCAGACGCCGCCCGCGGCGGGCGCGTCTCCCGGCATGTTTCACAACATCTATCTGCAGCGGTGGGCCTATCGCCACGCGATGAAGACTGGCGCATTCCCCGAAGGCGCGATGTTCGTGATGACGTTCTACGAGCCGTCGCGGAAATCGAACCCGGCGCGCAGCGGTTTCTATGAAGGCGATCGCGAGCCGGGGCTCGAGGTGCACCTGAAGCGCGCCGGCGTCGATTCGACAGGCTGGGGATTCTACGGCTTCAACAGCGACACGACGTCCAGCAGCGCGAAGCTCCCGGGCGCGCTTGCTTGCTATTCTTGTCACAAGACGGAGGCTGCATTCGACAACGCGTTCGTGCAGTTTTATCCCACGTTGCGAGGACGACTGCTCGCAAGGGTCGATAGCCAGCTGCCAAGCGCACACTAACCTCACCCCGTGTCGAGGTCCTCATGATCGATCGACGCCAGTTCCTGCTCGCGAGTGGATCGTGCGCGGCGCAGGTCGCCCTGTTCAGCATGGCCCCGCCATTGCTCCGCTCAGCCCTGCGTCAACGCAACATCGACTCAGTGCTGATGGAGCCGTGGGCACGGATCGAGCGCATCGGCGAATCGGTCTGGGCGTGCATCTCGACGCCCCTTTCCAGCGATCCCGAGGCTCGCCGCACATTCTCGAACGGCGGCATCGTCGCGGGGCGCAGTGGCGTGTTGGTGATCGAGGGATTCGCGTCCGATGCGGGGGCGCAGTGGATCGCCGAGCAGGCGCGCGGGCTGACGGGACGCGCGCCCACGCACGTCGTGCTGACGCATTACCACGGCGATCACTCGTCCGGTCTCGCGGGCTACACGCGGCCGATCTACGTGACGACCGACGCCACGCGCCAGCGGCTCGCCACGGCGCGCCCAGCGGTGGCAGAGGTCTTGTCGGGCGCTGAGTTGGTCGAGTCGAATACTCCACGCGTGATCGATCTGGGCGGGCGGCGGGTCACCATCACGCCGCGCTCCGGGCACACTTCCAGCGATCTCACCGTCGCGGTCGATGACCCGGCGGTCGTGTTCGGCGGTGACCTGGTCTGGAACGGCATGTTTCCCAATTACGTCGACGCGATCCCGACGCTGCTCTCGCCCGAAGTGCGTGCGCTGAGCGCGAACACCAGGGCGGTGATCGTGCCGGGCCACGGCGCGATCCCGTCGCGCGAAGAGTTCGGGCGCTACCTCGCGCTCCTGGATTTCATGGAAGACACCGCGCGCCGGGCACATGCGGCCGGTCGCCCGCCGGCGGAGGCTGCGGCGGGGCTCGCGTTGCCAGCGGCGCTGGGTGCGTGGACGATGTTCAGTCCCAAGTACTTTCAGGTGGCGCTCGAGGCGTGGGAGCGAGTCCTCACGCCCTGACCCCCTCTCCCTTCGGTGCCCCTGGCCCCCGCTATTCGAGCCCGAGAATCCTCTTCACTGCAAGCTTCAGCTCCCCCGCGGTCACCGGATCGCGCCAATGCGGCCCCCCGCCATGTTCCGGCGTCCCGAAGAACGTCATGCGCGCGAGCAGCCCCGGATGCTGCGCCTCGACATCCGCCATGAGAGAATCCACGACCTCTCGAATTACCGCCTCGCGTGAGCGAGTATAGATGAGAAAGCGGGTGTGCCGGTCGCGGTCGGCGAAGTAGCTCAGGAATGTCTTCAGTCCCGGCCGCGCATCGCCTGAGTCGGATCCCCGGAACGTCGAGAAGTGCATGATGACGAGGTCAGGGTGAAACGCCAGCATCTCGTCGTAGCGGTGCCAACCCGGCCCCCCCGTCTCCTTCTGCCGCACGATCGGCAGGTCGGCGAGAATGTCGCTGATCACGTCTGCATTCGTGCCGCTCGCCCGGATCGTCTCCTCGTCGTAGACGCGATCGGGGTGCGCCGAGTCCATCATGATGACGAGCGGGCGATGCGGCGCGCAGCACAGCCGCAACCCCCACGCCAGGGCGCCGAGCACCAGCACCGTCACCGCGGCGAGCGTGACGAAGAGCTGCCGGCGGCTCGCCCGACTCGGACCTTGCGGCCCCGCCGTCGCCGGCGCAGCTGACAGCGCCGCACCGAATGCACCCGCCGACGCAAAGCGATCCGCCGGCACCTTCGCCAGCGCCATCGCGACCGCCGCCGCAACTGCTGGCGGGACGTCGCCGCGCACCACCTGCAGCCGCGTCGGTGTCTCGCTCAAGAGCTTCGCTATGATCGCTTGCGCGGTCGGACCGGTATGCGGCGGCTCGCCCGCGAGCATCTCGTACAGCACGGCCCCCAGCGCGTAGACATCGCTGCGCGCGTCCAGCTCGCGACTCCCCGCCGCCTGTTCGGGACTCATGTACTCCGGCGTTCCAATCGTGATTCCCGTCGCGGTAAGGCGATCGTCCGCCGCCGCGAGCGCGAGCGCGATCCCAAAGTCCGCGACCATTGCTTCGCCTTCGTGCAACAGAATGTTCTCGGGCTTCACGTCCCGATGCACGACGCCCTGGCGGTGCGCGTAATCGAGCGCACCCGCGACCTGTTGCATGATCCGCACCGCTTCGGCGACCGGCAGCTGCTTCTCGCGCGCGAGCCGCGAACGCAACGACTCGCCGCGCACGTACGGCACGACGTAGAAGAGGAAATCGTCCGCGGCGCCGGAATCGATCAGCGTGAGGATGTGCGGGTGGTCGAGGCGGGCCGTAATGGCGATCTCGCGCAGAAACCGCTCTGCACCGAGCGCCGCGGCGATCTCCGGGCGCAGGACCTTGATCGCCACCGGCCGGTCATGCCGCTCATCATGCGCGAGATAGACCGTCGCCATGCCACCGCGGCCGAGCTCTCGCTCGATGCGGTACCGGCCGGCAAGAGCTGCAGCGAGACGCACTCGCTAAGTTAGCCTCGCTTCCGCCGCTCCGTACGTCCCTCGTTCTTCACCTCTTCCGCACCGGCGTCGCTCTCGGTCGCGACGCGGGCCGGCAACAGCTCCGAGCGCAGCCACACTCCGGGGACCGGCACGGTGACGGTGAACTCCTGCGACCCGCGAGGCGGTTCCGCCGGGCTCGCGGTGAGAGCGCTGCGCCATTCCGGCGTCGTGTCGGCGACCGAGCGGAGCGGAAAGGCGACGTAGTTGCCCACGCGGTCGACCACGATGTTCTCGATCACATCGGTCAGAGGGTGACCGCGCGGATCGCGCAGCTTGGCGAGCGCAAAGAACCGTTCCGCCGGATCGCCGGCGGCGATGATCGTGGCCGAGTAATAAGGAAGGTGGGCGGCGATGTGCGCGTACACCCGCTGCTCCGCCGCGGCCGGCACCGGGTCCGGGCCGAGCACCTGGTCGACGTCGGCGCCGAGTCTGCGGTCCAGCAGGTTGCGACGGATCGCGTGCCCGAAGCGACGCACCACCTCGCGCGTGGCGATGTTCGGCAGCCGGAAGGGCACGAGCAGCGCCGGCCGGAAGCGCGGCGTCCGCACGATCACGCGGTGGCGTTCGATCGGCTCGACGAAATGATAGGTGAGGACGCCCTCGGATCGCATGTTGCGCAAGGTGCGGACGGGAGTGCCCGCGGGCTTCTCGCCGTCGAGCTCGGTGACGCCCAGCGCGCGGCGTCGCAGCGCCTCGCACGTCCGCGCGGTGCGCTCGGCGAGGAGCTTGATGGTGTCGGCAGCGGCGCTCGGCAGGTCGGCGGCGACGCAGACGTCGAGCGGCATCGCATCCATCCCGTCGCCGATTTGGCGCGCGCCGACCATCTTCGCGACGATCTGAAGCGGGCGCTCGCGCGCGTCCAGCGACTTGCGCCAGCGGCCGTCCGACACCGCGACCTTCACTTCCTCGCCAGGACCGAGCGAAATGCTGTACAGCGTACCGCCTGCCTCGGCACCGAGCGACTGCCAGACGAGCTCGATCTCGATCAAAAGGCCGTAGCGCACGGACATGGGGTCCGGACTCTTTGCGGCGGTGATGTCGCGGTCTTTCGGGAGCACACCGATGCGTGCGAACCGCATCACGTGCCCAGACTGCGACTGCGCCGCCGTAACGGCGTGGAGCAGGCTATCGGCTGGCGCGGCAGATGCCGGAGTTCCGGGAACAGCGATGTCGCGAGGGGCGGTGAGGGGAATGGGATCGTCGGGCAGCGAGCGGGCGTCGAGCTCGATCGCCTCTTCGTTGCGCAGACCGACGCGGAGCCGCAGCCGCGGCTGATCGTGCTTGGGGATACGGACGAGCCCATCGCTATCGCTCACCCAGTAACCGCCGGCGCGACCGCCACTCTCGAGCACGCTGACCGGGACCCCGGGGACTGCTGCCCCCGTGTCCTGATCAACGATCCGGAACGTCCAAGAGTCCTGCCAGACGGTCATAGGTTCGCTCGCCGAGATACCTAGGACACCGGCAATTTGAGGGCCAGATCACATAGTGCCTTGTTTCCCAGCGAGTTACGCTAGCGGACGACCTTCCAGGCGCGTGCGGCGGAGTGTCAAAATGCGAGTTTCGTCGCGGTGAAATCCCGGAGGAGCCGCCGGCGTCTCGGTGTATTTCCTCCCATAGATGGACACCCTCAACGCATGTCTTTCGAAGATCGATCAGCTGAATCCCAAGCTCAACGCCTTCATCACCGTGCTCGCGGATCAGGCTCGCGCCGCGGCGCGCGACCCCAAGCCCGGTCCCCTGAGCGGCATCCCGATCGGCATCAAAGATTTCTACGACACCGCCGGCATCCGGACCACCGCCGCTTTCAAGGCGTTTGCCAATCGCGTCCCCGAGAAAGACGCCGTCGCCGTCGCACAGCTGAAACGCGCCGGCGCGATCCTCGTCGGCAAAACCAACATGCACGAGCTTGGCATGGGCACGACGTCGCTCGTGAGCTACTTCGGCCCCGTGAAGAATCCCCTGAACGCCGACTACATCGCCGGTGGCTCCTCCGGCGGCTCGGCAGCCGCGGTCGCTGCCGGCATGTGCTTCGCCACGCTCGACACCGACGCGGTGGGATCGTGCCGCCTGCCCGCGGCCTGCTGCGGCGTCGTGGGCTTCAAGGGCACCTACGGCCTCATCAGTACAACAGGAATCTTGGAAGGGGAAAAAGCCGATCCGGCGATCGTCGCGCTGGCGCACGCCGCCATCACGACACGCAGCGTTCGCGACACGGCGCTTGTGCTACAAGCGTTCACCAAACTCGATCCATCGTCCCCCCTCTCCGGAACGGAGAGGGGGTCAGGGGGTGAGGACGGAACGGAGAGGGGGTCAGGGGGTGAGGTCATCGGCGTCGTCACGAACTTCAAAGCCACGAAACCGGTTCGCTCGGTCTTCGAGACCGCGCTCAGCCGGCTCCGTGGCTATGAGCTGAAGGACGCCACGGCGCCGTTCGACAATCCGGGCTTCGACATTCGTAACATCGAGTCTGACCGGCGCACGATCGCCGGAGAGCTCTTCAAGGAGGTCGACCTGCTGGTCCTGCCGACGACGACGGACACGACTCCCACGGTCAAGGCTGCCACCGGCAATCCTCTCGCACTCTCGGCCGACAACACGATGTTCGCGAACTACTACGGCTTGCCGGCGATCAGTGTCCCCATGGGTCGAGACTCTGACGGGATGCCGCTGGGACTGCAGATCGTGGGAAGGCCGGGCGAAGACTCAACGGTGATCGAGTTGGCCCGCCAACTCGAGTAGCCGCGCCGCATAGGCGCGCCACGGCCGCCACCGCTCCGCGCGCGCGAGCAGGTCTTTATCGGTGGTCGGAAAGTCGTCAGGCTGCGCGCCCTTGAAGCCCTTGAACGAGCCCGCCACTCGCACACCCGGCCACCGCGCCACGAGATGCCCCAGCCCTCCCGCGCTCAGGTGGGCGTCGATGACCGCGGGCTCGGCATCGAGATCGAACACGCGCCGCACGCCGGCGATCAACGGCATCAACACCGGCAGCAATGATTCTGAGATCGTGACCACGAGCTGATGATCGGCTGGGGAATTCGCGACGGCCACGATCCCTCTCTGCCCATCGATCGCCACCTTCGCCTCGCGAGGTAAGACACTCGCCAGCGAGTCCCACGCGAGCGGCGAGCGATACGCGAGCGTCAACCGCAGCGAACCGTCTTCGTGTCCCGGCGTCTTGCGACCGCGCCGCAGCGCGCTCGGCGCCATGTGGTACTGCGCACGAAATACGGTGTTGAACCGCCTGAGACTCTGAAAGCCGCTCGCGTAGGCGACTCGCGTCATCGGCAGATCGGTGTCGACGATAAGCCGCTTGGCGAGCAGCAGCCGATGCGTCTGCGCCAGCTCGAGCGGCGACACACGCACTTCGCGCTCGAGCGCGCGCCGCAGGTGCCGCTCGCTTACGCCGAGCTCGCTCGCCAGGTCGGCGACGCTGTGGCCGTTCAGCGCCCCGGCGGCGATCCGCTGCGACGCGACCTGCGCGAGCCGGGACACGGCAGCGAGTGCCGTCGCGCGCCCCGGCGCGAGCTCCGGCCGGCAACGCATGCACGGCCGGAACCCTGCCCGCTCGGCGGCCGCCGCGGAGTCGAAGAAGCGGCGGTGCCGATCGTACGCCAGCCGCGACGGACAACACGGCCGGCAATAGACGTGCGTCGTCGTGATTCCGACGTAGAACACGCCGTCGAAGCGCGGATCCCGCGCGTCGACCGCGAGCTGATAGGCCTCGCGTTGATCCCCGACAGCAGAAACCATGTGCGAAACCTATTGCCGGCTGACCGGCGTGGCCACGAACGGCACCTGGATATTCGTGCCGTGCAACACCGCCCGGCCCACGATCACGCCGTCCTCGTTGATGTGCTGCGCGACGATCAAGAGATCGGGGAATCCCGCGCCCACGAGCTGATTGAGATCCTGCATGACGCCGTTCTCCCATAGGAACGCGCGGTTCACCGCGCCGCTCGAGACACCGACCACCTGGTGGCTGGAATTGACGCCGAGGCCCTGGCTGTTGGCGTCGCCGGGAAGCGTGCGGAGATCCTGGATGCCGGTGGCTTTCGTCCACAGAAACGCGTGCGGGTTGAAATCGATGCCGACGACACCGCGCGGGTTCGAAAATCCCACGACGTCGCCCACGTCATCGATGTCCATCGGCGTGTGCCAGGCGTCGCCGCCCAAGTCACCGATGTTCGTCGGGACGCCGTTCTCCCACAGCACCGAATGGCGCGCGGACAGCTGGCCGACCGCGATGTCGCAGTCGCCGGAAATACCGACAACCTGGCCCCGATTGTTGATCCCCGTCGCGGCGGACGTGGAATCGCCGGGCAGCGGCCGGAGCTCGCGCATCGTGCCTTTCTTCGTGTCCCATATGACCGCGCGGAACTGGAGCTTTTGCGGCGCGTTGCACGTCGGGTCGAGCACCGGCGTCTCGGCCCAGCCGACGACCTGTCCCGAGCTGTTGACGCTCGTGGCGAATCCCTGATTGCCGCCCAGCGTGGGCAGCGGTCTCATCACGCCGTTCTGCCAGACGAAGCCGACGCAGATGTGGCCTGTCACGCTCGGCAGGAAGGCGGTGCAGCTCCACTCTTCGTGCAGCGTGTCGAGCGCGGCGGTCTCCGTGATGCCGGCGACGATGCCGTCGTTGCTTGCGCCGGGCCACTGCACGATGCTGTTCGGCCCGCCGAGCGTCCCCAGTGTGTCGAGCACCGTGCCGCGCCAGAACGCGGCGACGCGCGTCGCGTTGCCGGGCCGGTTCACGAAGCCTGCGATCAACCCGCTATTGCTGATGCCGGCTGCACGGTTGCGCGAGCCGCCAAGCGTCGGCAGGTAGGCGACCGTGTAGCGGGCTTCGGGTAGTTCGGTCAGCGCTCCGCGCGACACTCGAGGATCGAACGAGACGCTGCGGTCGTGGCTGCAAGCCGACATCGCGGAGACGGCGAGTAGTGCACACGAGATACGATGCATGAACTCCTCCGGTATGGGATTTCTTCACCATACCGAAGGAGTCATGCTACTGCGCGCCGATTTCGGACGCGGTAATTGTGGAGCGAAGAACTACCCGCGGCCCCTCAGCCGGACATCGATCTCCGTGATGATGTCACGCGGCTGGCCACGCTTGGCCCAGCCCTTGTGCTTGCCGCGGTCGCCGTGCTCGCCGCGTTCGCGCTCTTCCCACAGACCGCGCACCGCGACGCGCTGCCCGCGCGGGGTCGCGAAGATGCGGACGACATCATTGTCGCCGCGCCGCGCCCAGATGATGCGGTTGGGACCCGAGCGCTGCACGCGGTACACCGTCCAGCCCCGCGTGACGAGCACGTCGCGCGTCACGACCACGACGCGATCCACCGGCACGACATACTCGTACTCGACCGGCTCGGCGTAGACGTACTCCGCGCTGGCGTATCCCCCTCCCATTGCGCAGCCCGCGAGACTCAGCGTGGCCGCGAGGATAAGCAGATGACGTTTCATAGAGCGCACCTCCTTAGTAAGGGTCCTGCGCTCCCTTTGACCCCGCTCGGGTCCAGATGTTTGGATGTTCCGCGTGATTCGCGTCACAGAGCGACGGGTCGACCTACCTGTTCGTGAGCGCCACAATCCGATCGACGCTCTCCGTGCCAGCAGGTAACGTGAGCGTCATCCCGCCGTTCGATGTCGTCACCCGCACTGCCCCACCAGCGGGCCACATGCGCGCCTTCCATCTCCCCGCGCCGAGTGCCGGAAGTGCAAGGGTCGGATCTTTCCAGTCAAGCACATGCACGAACACGGTGTCTCCGCGCTGCGTCGTCACGCCCCAGCTACGCGGCGCGATGGGGCCGGCGCGCGTGCCATAGATCGCGCCGCCATTGGTCGCGAGCCACTGACCGACCGCGCGCAACCGTTCCTCGGCCTCGGGCGGAATCGTGCCGTCGGGACGCGGACCGATGTTGAGCAACAGATTCGCTCCCACACCGGCGGCGCGCACGAGATAGTGAATCAGCTCGCGCGTCGATTTGTAATGATGGTCGGTGAGATTGAAACCCCACGAGTCGTTCATGGTGAGCGACGTCTCGAGCGGCAAGCCGCCGATGGTCCTGGTGTTGAACCCGGCGGTGTTCGCGCCGGGCAAATCTTGCTCGAACGTCTGCACGTCTTCGCCCGCGAGCGGCGCCTGATGATGGTTCGGCACGATGAGCGCCGCGGGCTGCAGGCGATGGATCAGCGCGTAGGTTTGCGGCAGCCGCCAATCGGCATTCGGTTTATCCCACATCCCATCAAACCACACCCCACCCAGCGGTCCATAATTCGTGAGTAGCTCGGTGAGCTGGGTATCCAGGAAGTCGAGGTAACGATTCCAGTCGCCGCTTTCAGGCCGGCCGGTGTTGTGCCCGGTCGAGCCGCGCGGCCAGTAGTCGGGATGATGCCAGTCAAGCTGCGAATAATAGAAGAAGAGCTTGATCCCCTGCCGCCGGCATTCGTCCGCGAGCTCTTTCAGCGGGTCACGATGGAAGGGGGTCCAATCGACGATGTTGTACGGCGTCGCCCGGGTCGTGAACATCGCAAAGCCGTCGTGATGGCGCGACGTGATCGTGATGTATTTCACCCCGGCGGCCTTGGCGAGCGACACCCAGGCGCGCGCGTCGAACTTCACCGGATTGAACGTGGAGGCGAGCCACTCGTAATCGGGGACCGCGATCGGACGGTTCTGCATCACCCACTCGCCCTGGCCGAGCAGGCTGTAGACGCCCCAATGGACGAACATCCCGAACTTGGCGTCGCGGTACCACTCGCGAGACGCGAGTCGCTCGGCGGGGACGGTGTCCCGTCCCTGCGCGAGCGCAATGATGACCACTAAGGCGTGGAGGATAGCTTCAAACTGAACTGCCCCGGGAACATGTTCAAGCGGCACACCGTATATTGGGACGTATGCTGCTTGCACTACTGCTACTCGCTCAGAATCCCGTCACTGTTCGCCTCAATCACGATCAGTTCACCGCCGGCGACCACGCCCGGGTCTACGTCCAGACCGAGCAGGACGGCTACCTCGTCGTGCTGCATGCCGATGCCGAAGGCCGCGTCCGCGTGCTATTCCCGCTCGATCCGAGCGATGACGATTTTGTGCGCGGCGGTAAGAAGCTCGAGGTGCGGGGCCGCGCCGATCGCGACGCGTTCCAGATCGAGAGTAATGAAGGATCGGGCACGGTGCTCGCGGCGGTGGGGCCCGACGCATTCGACTTCAGCGCGTTCACCCGTAACGACCACTGGGACTTTCGCGCCCTCGGCAGCCCATCTGCGACGGTAAAGGATGATCCGCTCGCGCGCCTGGTCGACCTCGCACATCAGATGACGCGCGACTCGGCGGGCCGGTTCGACTACGACTACGCCACCTACGTCGTGAATTCGCGGTATATCGCGTCGCGCGACGGATTCGGCTCAGGGTATGGGTTCTATCCAAATCACTTCGGCTACTACGATCCGTTCTGCTACGATCCGTTCTTCTTTAGCGCGAGCTGCTATGGATTCGGACACGGATTCGGATATGGGTTCGGGTACCGCGGCGGTTTCGGGTTCGGCTTTGGCTTTCCAGTCTTTCGACCCTATCGCCCCTATCGGCCCTACATCTTCACCTCGCTACCTGGGCCGAGATTCGCAGAGCCACGCCTCGTAATCCCGGCGAATCGGCCGAGCCGCTACATACCGATCCAGCCCCGCCCGCGGAACGATGTGGGGAGCGTGTTCTCAAAACCCCCACGCGACATGGGAAGGCCCAACGTCGCGCCGCGGCCAAATAGTGCGGGCCCATCGCGCGCCCAGCCGCGCAGCGTCAGCGGCGGCCGGCCGAATGTGTCGCGGGGCTCTGGCGGGTTCTCGCGTCCGGCGTCGCGGCCATCATCCGGTGGCAGCCGCGGGGGCGGGAGCGGCGGCGGCCGCAGGCACTAGTCTACAGATATCGCGCGACGCTCATCGCGGCGAGCGCGAAAAACAGTAGTCCCGCTACGATTTTCGCACCCCTCACACCCTGCGCCCTCAGACGCTGAATCTCCGGTCCCAGCGTCGGATCGCCCGCCGCAGCCAGCTTCATCGACCGCATCATCGCCGGCCGTAGCACGATGATTCCATACAGCAACGCGATCAGCGCAGCCGCGCCTCCGAACGCGAAACCCTTTCCCATCGGCGTCGCAACGAGCGCCGCGGGGTTGCCGCCCGACAAGCGCTGGAACAACCAGATCCCCGAAATGATGGTGAGCAACGCTATTACTGACATGATGACGGGGATCCGGCGCCGCATCAGCGCGCCCATGATTTTGCCGCCGTCGGGCCCGACTTCGCCCAGCGACGGCATCAGGAAGAACGTCTGGAACGCCATCATGCCAACCCACATCGCGCCGAAGGAGACGTGAACGAAACGGAGTATCAACTGTAGCACGGGCCCTCCCAGGGTGTCGACAGAGATCGTCAAAACAACGGCGTCAAATGTAAAATCGTCCAATCCAAATACGTAGTCGTTTGGACGCCTCTGTTTTCGACGTGGTCGATTCGACGTCTTTCGTTCGACGCAGTTACTTTCAGACCATGCCGCAACTTGCATATCCACCGGCCGGATCAGTCTCGCACGCCGTCGTCGAGCATTTCCGTCGTCACGTCAAGCTCGCCGGGATCGATGCGATTGTCCCCGATGCTGCAACCGTAGAACGCATGATCAATGCCGCGTTCTGGGCGAGCTTGCGGCGCGAAGAAGGCCGCGAGCCGACGATCTCGCTCGCCTATCTCCCGCCCGAAGCCGCCGGCACCGCGCTGCTCGTCGAACGGCCGCTGGCGCTCGACCCCGCGAACCTCACCAAGCTCGCGCCTGCCGTCGAACGGCCCGGTATTCACCTCGGCGTCTGGAAAAATGGCGGCGGCGACCTGACAGTCTGGGGCGCGACGCGGACGATCCCGCCGCTCTGCTTTGTGGTGGAAGTGATCGAGCCCGGCTTGCTCGTGATCAAGCACCGGCGCGCCGATCCCGACGGCAAGTTCGCCAACGTCGCGGTGCTCGAGGGCGAGGTGATCAAGATCGTCGACGCCGAGGGAACGCTCGCGTCCGAGTGCCCCGACTTCGTCACGACACTGCTCGGCTTCGACCCCGCGTCCCGTAATTCCGACAACGTGCTGCTGCCGCTCGCGCTGTCGATGCGCGCGCACGGGCACGGCGGCTCTTTGCTGGTGGTGCCGCACGGTACGGCGGCGTGGCGCAAATCGATCGTCTCGGTCCCCTACACCGTCGCGCCACCGTTCTCGAGGCTCGGCGAGCTGGTTCGCAACGGCGCGCGCGATGGGGCGTTCAAGGACGCGACGGACGCCATCGGCGGGCTTACCGCGGTGGACGGCGCCGTGGTGCTGAGCGATCGCTGGGATGTGCTAGCCTTCGGCGCGAAGATTGGCCGGACGGAGTCCGGCCCATTCGTGGCAGAGGTGCTAGTGCGCGAACCGATCCTGGGTCATACGCCCGTCACGGTACATGCATCGGAGCTGGGTGGGACGCGACATCTATCGGCCGCGCAGTTCATTCATGAGCAGCGAGACTCGCTCGCGCTCGTCGCGTCGCAGGACGGCAGGTTTACCGTGTTTGGCTGGTCGCAGCGAGCGAAGATGGTGCACGCGTATCGGGTAGAGGCGTTGCTGCTCTAGCCTTCCGGAAGGCGGCATACACCCCGTCCGACCACCATGCGCGACAGCGTTCGATCTCTTCCAGCGCCGCCTCGTGCGACAGCGCAAGGCGGTAGGGGCGGTCCGTCGTCAGCGCGTCGTAGACGTCCACAATGCCCACGATTTGCGCCGACAAGGGGATGTCGTCGCCACGCAGGCGGTCGGGGTAACCGGTGCCGTCGTACTTCTCGTGGTGCCAGCGGATGATCGGCCTGAAGTCCCAGGGGAATCCGACGCCCAGGAGCAGCTCCACACCCCAGATTGGGTGCATCTGCATCGCCTCGCGCTCGGCATGCGTGAGCGGCCCGGGCTTGTTGAGCACCTCGTGTTGCACGCGCACCTTCCCCACGTCGTGCAAGTAGGCGCCGAGCCGGATCGTTGTTTGGGTGTGCTGGTCCAGACCGAGCTCCTGGGCGACGGCCACGGCGAGGGTCGCGACGCGCTCGCAGTGTCCGAAGGTGTAGCTGTCGTTTGACTCGATCGACTGACCCCACTCGCTCACCACGGCGAGGTAGGTGGCCTCGAGTTCGGCCATCTTGCCGTCGACGTAGACTAGATCACCGCGGGCGTCGAGCCGGCCAAACAGGGCGTGGGCCTCGTTCAGGAGTCTCAACGCATCTTGATTGCGGCACAGCGCCTGGTACAGGATCGCGAGCTCCCGGCGCGTGGCAGCCTCGTTCAGGACTGAGCCCGTTGTCACCGCGAGTTCGAGCGCCGAGCGCAGGCGGGCCTCGGCCAGCGCAGGCCGTCCCGTCTCCCGGTACACCATCCCGATGATGCGATAGGCCTGTGCCCGGAGCACCCCGCTGTCGACCTGCTCGAACAGCCCGAGGGCCGTCTCCGCGTTTCGCAGCGCCTGCTCGTACCGCTCCCGCGCGAAGTAGACCTCGGCGTGATTCAGGAGGCACAGTCCCTGGAGGTAAGTATCCTGGACACGGACCGCGATTTCGTAGCTCTGGCTGAAGTACCGATCGGCTTCGTCGAGGAGCTGTCGTTGGGCGCTCACCATCCCGAGGTTGTGGTAGGCGATGGCGGACCCGTGCTCGTCGTTGCAGCTCTTGTACGCTTCCAGAGACCGCGCATAGCACGCCAGCGCGTCCTCACAGTCACCCTGAATGCTGGCGAGGATTCCCAGATTCTGCTCGGCACGCGCCCGCAGCTCGCGGCTCGCGCCGCCCAGCTGCACCGCGCGCAGGAAATGCCTCCGCGCGTCCGCCAGCGGGCCGGCCTCGAGGTCGATTCCTCCCAGCGTGTTCAACGCCTCGGCAGCGAGGATGTCGTTGCTCGTCTCGCGCGCGACCGTGAAGCTCCGTTCGCACAGCCGGCGCGCCTCCATCGATTGGTTGCAGTGGTGCCGGACGACGGCGAGCCGCCGCAGCGCCTCGCCGAGCACCCCGCGTTCGCCCGCGCGCTCCGCAGCCTCGATCGCCGCCTCGTAGCCGGCGGCCGCCTCGGTGAGCCCGACCGCGGGCTCTCGCGCGCGGGCTTCGTGCAGCAAGTCCGCCGCGGACCGAGTCATGCCCCTGGCTGTACCGGAGGAGCGTCGGGTCGGCTGGTCGGTGGCGGCGCGTAGGCGACACTCACCGACGGTTCGATGCCGGGAGCTTTCAACAGCGCATCCAGCTTCTCGGCTTCCGCCTTCGCCCCGAGCTGCTCCAGCGTCGCGCGGGCGGTCTCGGCCACCTCTCGAGCCGCCGCGACGTTGCCCTCGCGAGCCAGCAGATTGGCGAGGTCGCGCTGGGCTATCGCGACGAGCAGCGTGCGCTCGTGCTTCGCCGCGCGGGCGATGACTTCGCGGAACATGGCTTCGGCCTCGCGCTTGCGCCCCGCCGCGCCCAGCGCGACGGCGAGGATCCGTAGATCCTCGGTTTCGCGCACGGCGTCCTTCAAGTCCCGGTGGATCACAACGGCGCGCTGCGCTTCCCGGATGGCAAGCTCGGGGTCGCCCCGTGCAACCTGGATCTCGGCCCGGCCCGCGAGGGCCTGGGCCTTGAGCCGGCGATCGCCCAGCCGCTCGGCCTCCCGCATGGCTGTGTCGGTGGCGTGCATGGCGTCGTCCAGGCGCCCCTGCTCGCGGTAGGTAATCCCGAGGTTGTGTTGCGTCTCGGCCATGCCGCGGTCATTGCGGGCCTTCTGATACGCAGCGATCGCGCGGGTGTACGCGCCGACCGCCCGGCCGTAGTCCCCTTGCATGTTCGCGACGATGCCGAGGTTGTTGGCGCAGCGCCCCAGCGTCGCCATGTCGTTGTCCTGCATCGCCTCTTCCTGCGCGCGCGTGAAGAAGGTCGTGGCCTCGCTGATGCCGCCCCGCTCGAGCGCGATGGCGCCACAGACGTTCAGCCCTCGGACCTCCAGCGTCCGGTCCCCCAGCACTCGCGCCCGCGACAGCGCGACCATAGCCCACTGCTGGCCCACGTCCAGCCGGCCGAGCCGGCTGTGCCCGATGCCAGAGAGCAGCGCCAGCATCGGAGACTGTTCGAGCTCGTCCTGCGTGCGCCCGCCGAGGTACGTGACGAGCTCGGTGTAGTCCCCGGCGTCAGCCAGCGCTTGCGCCGCGTGCAGCGGCGCCAGCGAGCGGCCCAGCTCGGCCCCGAAGTCGCCGTCCCATTCCTGACTCGCCAGGTTGCGGATTTCCGCCTCGGCGCCGAGCCGCGCGAATATGGCCTGCGCCGTCCGCGCGGCTGCCTGGGCTTCGGCGTTCCGGCCGCCGCTGCGCAGGACGATCGCGAGATCCCGCGTCGCCTCGGCCAAGAGCTGCGGCCGCCGGTGTCCTTCCGCCCGCACGATCACATCGCGAAGCGCGTGCTCGGCGGCGACGAGTTCGCCCTCCGCCGCCAACACCAGAGCCAGCGCTCGTTGATCCTCGGCCTCATCGGCTGCATCGGGCACGCGGCTGCGGATCGCTCGGATCTCATCCAGGGCGCGCCGTGCGAGGCCGATCTCGCCCTGCGCCACGCGGATTTCTGCGCGGCCTCTGAGCGCCAAGGCCCACAGCGTCTGATCCCCGGACGCCTCCCCTTCCGTCACGGCCCAGTCCGCCTCCGTCAGCGCGCGGTCGAGCGCGCCCTGGTCCCGATACGTCAGCCCCAGATTGTGATGGCACTGCGCCACGCCCGGCCGCCACCCCGCCCGATCGAAGGCGGCAAGTGCGATCTCCCAGGCCGCGATGGCCTCTGCATGCCGGCCCCGCAGGTGGCTGATGATCCCCAGATTGGTGGAGCAACGGCCGGCGGTACCCACGTCGCCGTCGCGGCTGGCCACCATGAGGGCTCGCGTGCAGTAGTCCGCGGCCTCATCGAGGCGTCCGCTGACTAATGCGACGGCACCGCGCGCGTTGAGGGCAGGGCCCTCGACCGCCTGCTCCTGGCGCCGGCGCGCCTGGTCCAGCGCCAGATCCAGCCACCGCAGCCCCTCCGCGTGGCGCCCCACGCGCGCATGGGCGGTCCCGTACAGCAGAGCGAGGTTCGGTGACTCCTCGATCTCGTTCGCGTCTCGGGCGCCGAGGTATGCGATGACCTCGGTGTGACGTCCGGCCGCGGCGAGCTGCTGGGCCGTGTCGATAATGGTTATGGTGGACGATATCGTCATGTTATGAATCCCCCGCTTTGCGGATCCGCTACCAAGCGACTCCGTACTGAGAGAAATGGTACAGCGCGGCCGTGACCACCTCTTGTGAGGTGTCGTTCTTCGACGACACCTGCTTCCAGGCTTGCGTCCGCGACCCCCGGTACCAGATCGCGAGCTGCTCCTTCAGCGCCTGATCGGTGGCGTCTACGACGCCATCGCCGTTCAGATCAGGACTCGCGTCCTGATACCAGATGGCCAGCTGCGCCGGGCTCGACGAGGAGAACAGTACGCCGGAAGGCTGAAAATCCACGTTGAACGACACCGTATCGATCGTCAGGGTGATCCGCACCGAATCGCCCCGGGCGAGCGGCACGCCACCGGCACCGGCCACGAGCCCATTGATGGGAATCCTGAACCGCAGGAACTCATCGGGCAGCCACTGGCCGGGGCGGCGGCGATAGTTCACGAACACCGTCGTCTGCGTCCCGCGTTTGGCCCAGAACGAGACCTGATAGGTCTGCAGCCGGGGCGCGGTCGGCGACTGCTGGAGGATGTGCGTCCCTGGCGGCGGTGGCACCAGCGCCGCGAGCGGCACTGGGACTGCGGTGGGAGACGGACCGGTCTGGTCGGTGCATCCCGCCGCGACCAGCACGAAGGTCAGCGGCATCATGTAACGGCGGAAGCGCATATGGTGCTCTCGGTTCATGTGAGTCCTACCAGGCCACGCCGTACTGCGAGAAATGATGAAGCACGCCGTAGACGTACTGATTCCCTTGACTCCACGACTTGCGCCTGACCTGAGCGTACGTTTCCAGGTATCCCAGAATGCCCAGCGAGTCTGTGACCTGCGCGATCCGGAGCGTGTCGCTCGTCGGCACGCCGCAGTCCTTGTAGGTCGTGTAGAGAATCGCCGATCGTCCGGCGCCGTTGGTCCGGAATTGAAGACCGTCGGGCTGGAACCGGACCCGTCTCAGGGTGTCTGCCGGCGCCACGGCGGTGATGCTCACCGTGTCGGCGAGCGCCATCGTATCGACCCACAGATAGTGGTGCCCGACCGCGATGAGCCCGCCCGCGGGCCCGATCACCTGGGTGACCGAGTCGTAGGTCTGGGCGCACCGGACGAGGCCCGTGTCCGCGGATTTCACGACGGCCTCGAAGGCGGGGACGCCGACGCCGACTGGCGATGGGTCCGCGCAGCTCAACGCCGCTGCGATGGCGCCGGCGAGCAGCGCCAGGGGGAGTCGCCGAGCCACAGTGGTCGTCTTCACACGCCCTACCACGCCACCGCGTAGTTCGAGAAGTGATGCAGCGCCCCAAAGGCGAAGTACGGCGTCCAGCCCCCCGAGTCCGTCCGGAACCGCGCGATCAGCATCGAGTCCACCGCGGCAGCGGGCGACTCCACATACTCCAGGAGGGCCAGCGAATCGGTGACGTTGGCGATCCGCGGAATTGTGTTCTTGCGGAGTCTGCAGTTGTCGAGACTCGTCGCTACGACCGCACCCAGGCCGTGCGTCCCCGTCTTGAATTGGAGGCCGTCAGGATGGAGGCGGACCCGCCGGATGGTGTCCGACGGTGCCACGGCGGTGATCTTCACCGGGGAGCTGAGGGCCAGAGAATCGACCCACAGCACGTTGGCGCCCACCACGAACCATCCTCCTGCGGGCCCGATCACCTTGCTGACAGAGTCGTACGCGACCGGAGAGCACTGGACGAAACTGGGCGTGGTCGACTTGACTTTGCCCGCCAGCAGGCCGGGGACTCCCGGACCAACGCCGAGCGGGGATGGGTCGCTGCAGCTCGAGGCCACTACCACGAGCGCGATCAACCACGGCCGGACGAAGATGCGATGCGAGGTCATGTCGGCTCCTACCACGAGACGGCGTATTGAGAGAAGTGGTGCAGTACCCCGGCGACATACTGAGCGCCCTGACTCCACGCGTTCTTCTTGACCTTGATCCACGTCGAGTCGGGTGGGGCCAGGTAGCGAATGACGCGCAGCGAGTCGGTGACTTGAGCGATCCGAAGCGTATCGCTCGTCGGCAGTCCGCAGTCCTTGAAGCTCGTGTAGAGCAGCGCCGACCATCCCGCGCCGTTGGTCCGGAACTGGAGGCCGTCGGGCTGGAAGCGAACCCACCGCACGGTGTCCGCCGGCGCGACTGCGGTAATGCTCACCGTGTCGCTCAGCGCCATCGTATCGACCCACAAGAAGTGGTTCCCGACCGCGATGAGCCCACCTGCGGGGCCGATCACTTGGGTCACGGAGTCGTAGGTCTGCGCACACGCGACCAGGCCAACGCCCTTGGTCGGCTGCTGTGACCATTTTCCACCGCGTTGGAAGGCGGGGACGCCCGTGGGCGAGGGATCCCCGCAGCTCACGGCGGCCGCGGTGGCGCAGAATGCCAGCGCGAGCGGGATCAGCGAACGGCGCAGCGACATACCATTCCTCGTTGTCATGGTGACTCCTACCACGCCACGGCGTAGTTCGAGAAATGCTGTAGCTCCCCGATCACGTGCCGTCTGGCGTGTACCTTCTTGAACCGATTGTCATCACGCGGGACGTTGGCCGAAGTCAAAAACTCGATGACCTGGAATGCATCCGTGACGAGCGCAATGCGGGGTGTCACGCTCTTCGGAATCCGGCAGTTGTCGTACGCCAGCACCAGCAGCGCACTTTTCTGGAAGCGGAGGCCCTCGGGCTGGAAGCGAACCATCGCCACAGTATCCGACGGCGCGACCGCGGTGATCGTCACCGGCGCCCTGAGCGCCCCGCGCGGGACCACCAGCCAGTTGTGGCGCACTTCGATCGTGCCGCCCGCGGGCCCGATCGTCTGGGTCACGGACTCGTAGCGGAGCGGCCGGCACGAGACGAGGGAATCGCTATCCTCGTTCTCGTCGTCGGGAGGCTCGGCGGGGTCATCGCCGTCGTCGCTGTCGTCGCCGCCCTGGGGCTGTGCGTGCCTTCCAGCCAGCAGCACGGGTGTACGCGCGTCGACGCCGACCGGCGTAGCGTCCCGACAGCTCGAGACGAGCGCGGCCGCACCGGCGAGCAGCCCGAGGAGAATAAGGAAACGGCGGACGATCATGCCATACTCCGAGTCGGTGGTGGATGCTGAAGGCGAGCCTTCATTGGTCCGAAGAGCAGGAACCATTCCAGTACGGGTGCTCGACCTAGACCGCTGATGGAGCGAGACTTGCGTTTGGGAACCCGATATGCATCTCGGTGGCACAGGGCCGTTTTGACCCTGAGGGCGGGTCGATTTGGTCCGTAGCCTCGGCGTGCTGTGAGGTCGCCCTCTGCCGCCCGCACCATTGCCACGACACGCAGATCCTCGGCGTCGTGGATCGCATTGGGTACGAAGCCGCGCAGCTCCCGGAGCGCGTCCAAGTCAGCATGCGCCAGGTCCAGCTCGCCGTGGAGGGCGTGGATTTCCGCCCGCCCCCGCAAATCCGCCAGCGCGCGGTCGAGGGCTACCATGCCACCCCGTACTGGGAGAAGTGGGTCAGCAGTGCCGCGACGCGCTTCCCCGCGGGGTCGTCCCTGGACGGGACGTGCTGAAGGATTTTCAGGTGGTCGTCGGTGTAGACGATCTCCCTCGGGCTGGACGCATCGAGCATGCAGTTCGCATAGCTCATCACCAGCACCACGGGCTTGTTGAAGACCAGCCCCTCCGGCTTGAACCGAATGCGATTCAGGGTATCGGATGGGGCGACTGCCGTGATCGTCGTCGGCCGCTTGAGCGTGCCGCCCGAAATCGACAGCACGTGGCGGCTCACGTTGATGTCCCCGCCCGCCGGCCCGATCACCATTGTGACCGAGTCGTAGGCCATCGGCCGGCAACGGAGTAGGCCGGACGAGGGGCCCTGGCCGGTGCTGAACACGGGCCTCGGGACGTCGAGGCGGGGGGCGACCGGTTCGGGTTCCGCGCAACTCACGAGCGTGAGGGCCGCACCGAACAGCAGCGCGGCGACGGGGAGACGGGTCGGCGCCATGCGGACCCTCAAGTCGCGTGACATGGAGATCTCACCAGGCGACGGCATAGTTGGTCAGGTCTGGGACGCCTCCCGTGACCGTACTCGTCGCGGTGTCGTCCGAGGAGGCGATGTAGTGGACGATGCCGAGCGTGTCGTCGACGACCGCGATCGCCAGGGAGCTCGTCTGGCCCCCCCGATCGCAGTTGGCGTAACTCATCGTGAGCACCGCGGGGGTCTGGAACACCAACCCGTCGGGCTTGAATTCGACGACATTGACGGACCTGCCGCCCGCGATCTTCGCGTGGACCATCACCTCTCGGCTGAGCGCCCCCGGCGGGACCGTCAGGGTGTGGGGACCGATCAACAGCGAGCCGCCGGCCGGCCCGATCCTGCGGTGCGCCGTCTCGGGCTTCAGCGGCCGGCATTTGGACATCAGCGCGCCATTGCGGATCACCGCGCTGGCCGGGGGGGCGTTGTGATCTTGCGGCGCGCTGGTGCCGATCGACGTTGCGACGGCGCTAGCCGCGGGTGCCGTGGTCGCGGGATCCGCGCACCCCGAGATCGCCGCCGCCGCCGCGCCGAGCGGCAGGGCGAGTACGAAGACGAGACGGCGGTGAACCATGCAATGCTCCGAAATCCAGGGGGGATGCGCGGCCAGTGTCGAGCCTTGAGCCGCCGGCGGGAAAAGCACGAACCGTTCCAGCGCAGGCGTGAGACCTGGCGCTGGGATCTGCTTGATCTGTCAGGAGATGCGCGGGGACCCCGATATGCGCCCGGCTGCCCCAGGGTCGTTTCGTCCCTGGGGGCGGGGCGATTTGAACCGGTCGAACGCGGAAGCCTAGTTTCCGACCCGGTCCCGATCGCTCAACTGCGACGCTGGAATGCGCCACGTCCGCACCAGCGCCAGCCATGAATCCGGCCTGATTGTGACTTCGGTAACACGCCGATTGACGGCGGCCACATTGTCAGGAGCGTACAAGGGGGCGGCCGGCGCGTCGCTGTTCCACAGCGCGATGGCGCTGCGCAGCAGACGGGTTGCTGCGTCTCGATTACGCGCCGCCACCGCACTCTCCAGCAGACGATCGAGCTGCGGATTGTCGTAGCGGCCGGGGTTCTGCCCGCCGAATCCGCGCCGCGTCCAATTCTGGAGTGTCGCGTCGATGGGCGACGGCCCTGAGGCCCACGCTCCTAGGAACGCATCGAACTGACCAGTGCTCGTCCGTTGCTGCACCACGCCGAAATCGACCTCGTCGATGCGCACATCCCACCCGAATGGCTGCAACTGCGCCTGAATCAGACGCGCGTACTGCCGGCGCAGACCGCTCGTGGTGGGCACGAGCAGGTGGAACGCTCGCCGGCCGCGCTGCGCCGCCAGCAACCGCGCCGCGGCGACGGAGTCGTGTGCCAGATTACGGGCCAAGCTAGAGTCCCACAGCGACCAGAGACGTGGCATCGGACCCGGCGGCACAGCCGCGAGATCGCCCTCCCCCCAGACGTTCTGCAACATGCCGGCGCGATCGAGTGCCATCACGACCGCCCGGCGCTGCTCGCGGCTGCCGAACACCGGATGCGGGGCGCCGGTATCGCCATTCGCGCGCAGGTTGAATGCGAGAAAGCCGTATGTGGTGCCGGGGTACGGATAGGTTGCCAGGCTGGCCACCTCACGGACTCGACCCACGTTGCCGGGCGGCCCCAGGACTTCGATCGCGTCCGCCTGTCCGGCGATGAGCTGTGACACCGCGACGTCGAGATTGGGCGTAAAGCGCCAGATCAGCCGGCGCAGGTGCGGCCGGCCGAGGAAGAAGGTCGAGTCAGCGGCCAGCTCGAGACTTTCTCCAGCCTTCCAGCGCACGAACCGGTACGGCCCGTCGCCGATCGGCTGCCGCCCGAACGGCGCGGACTGCCAGGCCGTGCGGGGCACCGCGCGCAGGAGATGCGCGGGCAGCACGCGCAGGTGATAGACCGCATCGTAGAACATTTCGGCGTACGGACGGCGGAACCGAAACACGGCGGCCAGGGAATCGGGGGCCGTCACAGCGATGATCTCGCGCAAGGCGGACCGCGACGGAGCGTTGACGGTCGAATCGGAATAGATGTCGAACGTGAAAGCCACATCGGCCGCCGTCACGCGTACTCCGTCCTGCCAGCGCGCTCGCGGGTCGAGGTGGAACGTCAGCGTGACGCTGTCGGTCCAGTCCCATCGCGCCGCGAGCTGCGGAACGAAGTCGTCGTCGCCGATGGTATTGGCCGACATTCCGACGTCGGCAAGCTTGAGGAACAGCTGATCCGACACATCACGCGCAACGGCCAGCTGCGTGATCGCGGGCAGGAGAATGTCTGGCTCGCCCGTGGCCGCGATGACCAGCGTCCCACAATAGTCGCCGCTACATACGCCGCGTGACGTGCATCCGATGAGCGAGCCGACCAGCAGGCCCGCCGCTATCAAGGGGAAGCTTCTGCGTGACGGGTTCATGCAGGGCCAACGATGCGTCCCGTCTCGCGATTTGTCTACCTCGAACGCGCGATCGACTCCACCCACCAGCCTTCTTCCGTGTCCTCACCCACGTCGAGAGCGCCGCTCAACAGGCGCCGCAGGCGCCGCGGGGAGATCGAGAGCCGCCGCGCTGCCTCGCTGCGATTCCCCCCGCTCATCCGTACCGTGGCGCGGACGGCGGCGGCCGTGATCTGGTGCAGCGGCGCCGGGAACGGAATCGGGCCGTCCTGGGAGGACCCGGGGTCCCCGGCAGGCAGGAACTCGTCCGCACTCAACTCGCCTCGGGGCGAGAGGAGCAACGCCCGTTCCAGCGCATTCTTCAGCTCACGGATATTCCCGGGCCAGGGATGGCTGGCGAGCTGGCGGATCACGTCGGGCGTCAGGACGGGGATGGGCAGCCCATACTCGTGCGCGAGCCGCGCGAGCAGCGACCGGGCGACGATCATGAGGTCGGCACCACGTTCCCGGAGCGGCGGCAGCTTGAGCACGACGGTGCTCAAGCGGAAGAAGAGATCCTCGCGGAACGTCCCCCCGCGCACGCGCTCCGCCAGCTGATCGTGGGCCGCGGCGAGAATGCGGACGTCGACGGCGCGCGACTTGGTGCCGCCAACCCGCCGGATCTCCTTGTCCTCCAAAACGCGCAGCAGCTTGGCCTGGACGGCGAGCGGCAAGTCAGCGATCTCGTCCAGGAAGAGCGTGCCTGTATCGGCGACCTCGAACAGCCCCGGCTTCGCGGCGTGCGCATCCGTGAACGAGCCACGCTCGTGGCCGAACAGCTCGGATTCGATGAGTTGCTCCGGCAGGGCTGAGCAGTTGACGGCAACGAACGGCGCGCTGTGGCGCGGTCCGCCACAGTGGATCGCCCGCGCGAGGAGCTCCTTCCCGGTCCCTGTCTCGCCGACAATCAGGGCGCCCGCAGTCCGGTGCGGCAGGAGTCGCGCCGCCCGCGCCAGCTCTTTCTTGAGGGCTGGGCTCTCGCCCACGATCGCGGCGAACGCGTCGTCGTTCCCGTCGTCCCCATCCGACGTGCGCGCCCGTCCGGCGTTCACCGCGGCGCTCACGGCGTTCCGGAAGACCTCGAGGTCCTCCGGCAGCGCAAAGTAGTCGTTCGCACCGCGGGTCACGACCTGCATGGCCGTACGGCGTCCTGGGTCCGTGCCGACCACGAGCGCCGGCACGCCGGGCGGGACCCGGTGGCTCCCGAGCCACTGAATCGCGTCCCGCTCCGCGCCACCCGCTGCGACGATGACGGCAACCGTCCCAGGCTGCGGTTTGACGTCGGCCGCCGGCTGGACCAAATCGATCGCGACGCCGAGGTCCTCGGCCAGTTTGTTCCAGAACTCGCCGAACGCAGCCGAGATGACGACCACACTCAGTCGTTGGTTCACGCAGCCTCCCTCAAATGTTGCCGAGCCAGGGACGCGCGAAAGGCGTCATAGACGGCCTCGGACCACCAGCCCTTGCAGCGTTCGATCTCTTGCGTAGCTGCTTCATGCGTCATCGCAGGCCGGTACGAGCGCGCCGTCGTGACGGCATCGTAGACGTCTACGATCCCCACGATCTGCGCCGCCACCGGGATCTCATCGCCGCGCAGCCGGTCGGGATAGCCCGTGCCGTCATAGCGCTCGTGGTGCCAGCGGATGATCGGCTTCAGGTCCCACGGGAATTCGACCGCGGCGAGCAGCTCGAGGCCCCAAATCGGGTGCATCTGCACGACTTCGAACTCCTCGCGCGTCAGCGGCCCGGGCTTGTTCAGGATCTCGTGCGGCACCCGCACCTTCCCCAGATCGTGGAGGTAGGCGCCAAGACGAATCGCGGTCTGCGCCGTTTCATCGAGCACCAGCCCGCGGGCGACGGCAAGGGCGCTCTGCGCCACGCGCTCGCAGTGGCCGAACGTGTAGCTGTCCGCCGATTCGATCGACTGCCCCCATTCGCGGACGACGTCGAAGTACGTCGTTTCGAGCTCGGACACCTTGCCGCCGACGTGGACGAGATCGACGCGCGCGTCGAGCCGCCCGAACAGCCGGTGCGCGGTGTTCAGGAGCGTCAGCGCATCCTGGTTGCGGCCCATCGCCTGCATGAGACGCGCGAGCTCGCGCGCCGCTTCCGCTTCGTTCAGCACCGAGCCGGCGCTCACCGCCAGCTCGATCGCGGTCCGGAGGCGGGATTCGGCGAGTGCCGGGCGTCCGGTTTCGCGGTATACCATCCCGATCATCTTGTACGCTTCGGACTTGTCGGCGCGGGAATCGAGCTGATCGAAGATGGCAAGCGCGGCCTCGGCCATGCGACGGGCCGCGTCGTAACGCTCACGCAGGAAGTGCGCCTCCGCGTGATTGACGAGGCACATTCCCTGGAGATGAGCGTCCCCGGCGCGCTCGGCGATTTCGAAACTCTTGCTGAAGTAGCTGTCGGCCCAGTCGTATTGCCGCAGGTCGGTGTGGGCGATGCCGAGATTCACGTAGGCCGTCGCGCTGCCGTGCTCGTCGTTGGTGGCACGGTAGGATTCGACGGAGCGCTCGTAGTGTGCGACGGCGTCAACCAGCTCGCCGCGAATGTTCGCGAGCACGCCGAGATTCAGCTCGACGCGTGCCCGCAGCTCGCGCGCGTGTCCGCCGCGCTCGAGCGCCTGGCGGAAGTGGTTGCGGGCATCTTCGACGTCGCCCATCCGCACCGCCAGCCCGCCCAATGTGTTGAGCGCTTCGGCCGAGAGGAGGTCGTTTTTGAGATCGCAGGCAACCTTGTAGCTCCGCTTGCACAGCTCGCGCGCGCGGGACGACTCATTGCGGTGATGCATGACGACAGCGAGCCGCCGGAGCGCTTCGGCGAGAATCGCCTTCTCACCGGTCCGCTCGGCGGCAGAGATCGCCGCTTCGTAGCAACGGATGGCTTCGGGAATACACGCGGCCCGCTCGCGGCTGCGTGCTTCGTGCAGCAAGTCGGCGGCGCCCCGCGGCGCGGGCGCGTACGGGCCGGATTGACCGGGACCGGGAACGGCGACTGCGGTCACGACAACATCACCATGCGATCACGTAGTCCGAGAAGTGATTGACCTTACCCGTGACGTTCTTGCTCAACAGGTTGTCGAGCGAGAGCAGATACGACAGGATGTTGAGATTGTCGTCCGTGTACGCGATCCGCTTCGGGAGCAGCTTGCCGAGCAGGCTGCAGTTCGAGTAGCTCATCGTGAGGACGGCGGGGGCCACGAACCGCAGGCCCTCGGGCTGGAACTTGACCGCGTTGACGCCGAGCCCGGTCGGCACCGTCATCGTGATCGTCGTCGGAGCGGTGAGCGCGCCCGGCGGAATGACCAGCGAGTGCGGACCGGCGCGGAGCACGCCGCCCAACGGACCGATGGTCTCGGTGTCCGAGGCGTACGGCAGGCTGGAGCACTTGAGCAATCCCGTCGCGCCGAGGAGGCCGCCGATCAGACTTGCGTCGGGCGCGGGAGCTGCTGGGACTGACGTTGGTGTGCGGTCGGAACAGGCGATGGCGACCGCGAGCAGCAGAATGGACGCGATTAGGCGACGGGCCTTCATGAGCGTTCCTCTGTTTTGGCGTTCCGAGGGGACCTTCTCGGGATACAACATGGGACTATTGAAGAGTCTATTCCGTGAGAATGGTCACATTGGGGACCGTTTTGGTGACATGAAGACGGATTGGCTATAGTTCGCGCCGATGGCGGACACCCTCGCGAGTCTGGCCAAGTCCCTCGGTCCCAAATACGAAGTGCGCCGCGTTGTCGGCTCGGGCGGCTTTGCCGAGGTCTACGAGGTGTGGGATAAGGACTTAGAGCGCCGGCTGGCGGTGAAGGTGCTCCGCCCCGACGTGGCCTGGACCGCCGGAATGATCGAGCGCTTCCAGCGCGAGACCCGTGCGGCTGCCCGCCTCGAGCACGCCAATATCCTGCCGATACACTTTGTCGGAGAGGGGGAGGGTCTCGTCTACTACGCGATGCCCTTCGTCGACGGCATGTCGCTGGGGGAGCTGCTCAAGCGCTCCGGTGCGCTGCCGCCCGAGCGCGCGCTCGCGATCATCATCCCGATCCTCGATGCCCTCGACCACGCGCACAAAGCGGGTCTGATCCATCGCGACATCAAGCCCGACAACATCATGCTCGACACCGCGCGCGGCCGGCCGCTGCTCGTCGACTTCGGCATCGCGCGGCGGCTCGACAGCGTAGCCGGCGCAGGACTGACGCAGACCGGCCTCGTAATCGGCACGCCGCACTACATGAGTCCCGAGCAGGCGCTCGGCGATCCGAACCTCGGCCCGCGCTCCGACCTCTACTCCCTTGGCTGCGTGCTCTTTCAGATGGTGACGGGCAGCCCGCCCTTCGACGGCGAATCGTCGCAGCAGGTCGTGGGGAAGCACATCGCGGACCCGCCGCCCGCCGCAAGTGACGTGAATTCCAACGTGCCGCGCGAGATGTCCGACGTGATCCTGCGCTGCCTCGAGAAACAGCCGGCCGATCGCTTCCAGTCCGCGGGCGAGGTGATCGCGGCGCTGGGGAGCGACAAGCAGCCGAGCACGATGCGCTCGAGAGCTTCGGCTGCGCAGGCAGCCACGGAGCTCCTGGTGAGTGGCGCGTCGGCACGACCGCGCCGTCTGGGCTGGGTGATCCTGGCCATCGCGTTGCCCGTGGTCGCGCTCGTCGCCGGCGCGATGTTCTTTCGGCAGCCGACACTCGCGTTTCAGAATCGCTTGACCGACATGGTGGCGGTGCAGGTCGGTGGCGAAGAGCGGCGCATTCTCCCGGGCGGCTCGTTCACCTTGAAGCTCGACCGCGCCCGCCGGCTCGATTTGTCGTGGCAGCTCATTTCCCGGCTCGGCGTATCGCTCGGTGACACGATTGCAATCGCCCGACCGCACGGCACGGTGCGCATCGCGGCGACCGCGCGGCCGACGCACGGCTCCTACTTTGCGCCGCTGATTACGAATGAAACGGGCCGGCCACTTACGATCACCGTGAACGCGGGACTGGCGGGAGCGATGCGCTGCGGCTGCATCGTGCCGCCCGGCGCGGTCCGGATGGCGATCGGCTACTACCCGCTGTTCGAGAACTCGACTGTGCGCGCCGAAGCCGATGGACGCGCGGCGACGTTCAAGGATCTGGGGCCGCAAGTCGATGCCACGCGCGGAATTGTCGGGCTGCTATTCAAGGAAGCGGATCTCCGCACAACACACTGACAAAACGTCGCCTTGTGGCGACAAGTCCCAGAATGCAGGCTCCTGATATCCTGACCAGGAGTCGACATGTCGACCTTTCATCGGCCTCTCCTCGCCGTCGCCAGCTCCATTCTGCTGTCGTCCTGTGCGGCCTCGCCGCGGCCGGCTACGACCGCGACCCGCGATCCGGCAGCCCTCGACAGTGTGACCAGCACTATCATGGGCATTCCGGTGACGACGAAGTCCGCCGACGCTCGCGATCATTTTCTCCAGGGCCAGCGCGAGCTCGACCTGGCGCGCGTCTTCGAGGCACTCGATCACTTCAAGCTCGCCGTGGCGGCGGACTCGACGTTCGCGATCGCTTACCTGAACGTCGCGAACACCGGCAACTCGTTCGACGAGTTCAAGACGAATTTGGCGCGTGCGGAGGCCCTCGCCGCGAGCGCCTCGGACGCCGAGCAGCTCCAGATCGAGATCGCGCGGAAGGGTTTCGAGAATGACGTCAGCGGGCAGCTGGCGGCGGCGCAGCAGCTCGTCGCCAAGTATCCCGAGAGCCCGCGCGCCCATCTCACGCTCGGAAATATCCAGGCGGGACTGAACAACAACGCCGACGCCCGCGCTTCGTATGGGAAGGCGCTGTCGCTGGCACCGCGGTTCGCGGTCGCCCATATCGCGATGGGGACTTCATACCTGTTCGGTGAACCGCGCGACTTCAATCAGGCGCTGCAGCATTACCAGGCCGCAGCGGCGCTCGCGCCCAACGAGCCGACCATGCACGACAACGTGGGCGACGCGCAGCGCGCCTTGAACAACCTGCGGCAAGCGCGCGTCGAATACACGCGCGGCCACGAGCTGAATCCGCGCGATGCGGGACTGCTGCAGCAGCGCGGGCACGTCAATTCGTTCGCGGGCGACTACGACGCGGCACGCGCGGACTACGACTCCGCGATGGCGGTGGGACGCGGCAACGAGCGGGGCTTCTTCGCGCCGTTCCGCGCGTACGTCAGCGCCTACGCGGGCGACCCCAAGGGCGCCATCACTGAGCTCAATCAGCTCGTCGTGCAGGCCGATGGGATGGGGATACCGGATCCCGTCACCGTGAAGATCAATGCGCTCTCAAATGTGGCGCTGATCGCGATCGATACGCGCGACTTCCCGTCGGCGGATGCGGCGCTCAAGCAGCGCACGCCGCTGATGATACAGCAGGCCGATCAAGGTGGCAGTGCAGGCTTCCGCCGAGCGCAGCAACAGAACGTCGCGTACTTCAATGCCTGGCTCGCGGCCCGCAAGGGCGACTACCGGACGGCGCAGCGCGAAATCGCCCGTCTCACGACGCTCGTCACGCCGGATGCGAACCCCCGCAAGATGGAGCCCGTGCATCAGCTGATGGGGTTTGTCGCTCTGTATCAGGGACACAACGCGGACGCGGCCGCACACTTCGCGCAGGGCAACCTGCTCGATCCGTACATCAAGTACAACTACGCGATGGCGCTGGACGGTTCGGGTCACGGCGACAAGGCGAAGCCGATGTTCGGCGAGCTCGCGATTTACAACTTCAATAGCCTGGGCTACGCGCTGATTCGGAAGGAGGCGCAGCAGATGGCGCAGTAGGCTCCGCAAACAAGCCGAATTCTGCAATCGCCGGACACACGGAGGCCTGCGTAACACGGAGTCGCACGCGCGACGTCGTGATACGCGGGCCTCTGATCAATCGGCAGTTGCCGATGCTCGTCGCCTGGCCGAACTCGACCCATCCCCCATCGCGCCACATATCAACGATTATGGATATGACGCGCTGACCCAGGGGCAGAGACTCGCGCAGCCGAACGACGTTGAATGTCGTTTCGCGCCGCAATTCTATGGTCAAGGTCGGCGTTTTTATGTCATCATCCGTCGCCCAGTATGTGTCCCGACGACCATCGAGCACATTGGCAGGAGCAAACCGCCGGTCGCGCCCGCGCCAATTGTCCGCACGGGCACGCGCGCCGGCCGCGAGATTGGTCCCGAACGTGCCGTCAATTAATCTCCGGAACTCACGCAACGATCGTACGTCGTTTTCGTGAATCCGGCCGCGGCGGTCCGGCGGCAGATTCAGCAAAAACGACGCGCCGCGTCCCACAGATGAGTAATAGAGATCGACCAACTGCTGCGGCGTCTTGACCTGACTGTCCTCATGCTTGTGATAGAACCAGCCCGGCCGGATCGAGACATCGCACTCGGCGGGCACCCAATGCGTGCCCGGCCGGTCGCCGCGATTCAGGCGCGCGACATCCGCGTTTCCCGGTGAGAAATCGTCGCGATTGGAGGTCGCCCAGCACGTCTCGCCGGCGATTCCGTTCTCGTTCCCGACCCAGCGAATATCCGGGCCGGCGTCGCTGAACAGTACGGTGTTGGGCTGCAGATCGCGCACGATCTGCCACGTGTTCGGCCAGTCGTAATAGCTGCGGTTGTCGATCTCGCGCCGCTCGTACGCGCCGCCGTAGTAGCCGTCACCGCCGTTCGCGCCGTCGAAGAAGATCTCGAATACCGGGCCATAATTGGTCAGCAGCTCGCGCAGCTGATTGCGGTAGTAAACCAGATACTCCGGACTGCCATAGTCTTTGTGATTCCGATCCCACGGCGAGAGATAGACACCGAGTTTCAATCCAGCTCTCGCACAAGCCTCAGAGATCTCCTTCACCACATCGCGCCTAAACGGGCTGTTCTTCACCGAATGCTCGGTGTAGCGCGACGGCCAGAGACAGAAGCCGTCGTGGTGTTTGCAAGTGAGAATCAGCCCTTTCATCCCGCCGTCCTTCGCGGCACCAACGATCTGGTCGGCGTCAAAATCGGTGGGATTGAAGACCGCGGGCGACTCGTCGCCGTAGCCCCATTCGCGGTTGGTAAAGGTGTTGACCGTGAAATGCAGAAAGCCGTAAAACTCGAGCTCGTGCCAGGCTAGTTGACGGGGAGAAGGGAGCGGCGAGAAGGGAGCAGGAGGATCGACGGCGGTGATCGGCAGGGAGATCCCGGCGATCCCGGCTCCCGCACCGAGTGTGGTGGCGATGAAATCGCGTCGATCAATCACTCGTCGAAATATCGCACCGGATGGGCGCCGCTGACGCGGAGTGAGTAAGCGCGCCGATCGCGATTAACGACGCGCCCGCTTCGGCATAGGCGCGCGCCGTTTCGCCTGTGATGCCACCGGAGGCCTGGATCGTCACGGCAGGCCCCGCGCGCCGTGCCCAGGCGGCGAGCTGGTCGGGTGGCTGGTTGTCCACCAGTAGATGCGTGACGCCCGCCGCGAGCGCCGCCTCGACTTGGTCGTCGGATTCGACCTCGACGATGACCGGGACGTTGGCTGGCGCGTTACGCAGCGCATCGCGCAGCGAACGGCCGTTGCCGTTCAGCAGCGCCCAGTGGTTGTCCTTCCACAGGATCGCGTCGGCGAGCGACGCGCGGTTTTCCACGCCGCCCCCGATGCGGATGGCGTACAGCTCGAGGTTCCGGAGTCCGGGAGTCGTCTTGCGCGTGTGCGTGATTTGCGCGCGCGTCCCCCGCACCGTATCCACCGCCCGACGCGTGAGCGTCGCGACGCCTGACAATCGCTGCAGGAAGTTCAACGCCACACGCTCGCCCGCGAGCAGTGCGCCAGCGGCGCCACGCACCGTCGCGACCGTTGCTCCAGGTGGAGCCCACGATCCCTCCGCGATCGCCGGCGTGATGACGACGGCGGGATCGAGCTCGTGAAACACGGTCGCGACGAGCGGCACGCCGGCCACGACCAGGCGGCCCTCTGCCACAAACCGCGCGTCGGCTGACTGGGTGACGGCAGCGCCGAGCAAGCGCGTGGTGACGTCCTCTCCCGCCCGGTCTTCCTCGAGCGCGCGTCGGACTTCGATCAGACCAAGCTGGTCAGCCAATCGCCAGCATCCGGTCGATGGCGCGGCGTGCGCGCGCGGCGACGTCCGCGGGCACCCGCACCTCGTACTTCAGCTCGCGGAGCGCGTCGCGCAGCTTTTCCAGGGTGATCTGCTTCATGTAACCGCACTCTGCCGATTCGCGCGCGGCCAGGAATTGCTTGTCCGGGTTCTCGCGCCGCAGGCGGTGCAGGACACCGGTCTCCGTCGCCACCACGAATCGCCGGGCCGGTGAGACGCGGGCGCGCCGCATCATCTGCTCGGTCGACACGATCTGCATGCGTCCGGCAGCGACGTCCCCCTCGGTTTCGGCGTAGTACATCGCGCTCGTGACGCAGCCACACTCGGGGTGCACCAGAAACTCGGCGTCAGGATACTCGTCACGGCGCTGCGCCAGCGTCTCACGCGTGAGCCCGGCGTGCACGTGACACTCGCCGAGCCAGACATCGAGCGGGCGGCCGGTCACCTTGCGCAGATAGTTGCCGAGGAACATGTCGGGCAGGAACAGCACGGGGACGTCGCGCGGGAGTGCTTGAATGACGGCGACAGCGTTCCCCGAGGTGCAGCAGTAGTCGGCCTCGGCCTTCACGTCGGCGGCGGTATTCACGTAGGCCACGACGAGGCCGTCTGGATGCGTGGCGCGCCACGCACGCACGTCGGCCGCCTGGATCGTTGCCGCTAGCGAGCACCCGGCGCTCGGGTCGGGAATGAGCACGCGCTTGTCGGGGTTCGCGATCGCCGCCGTTTCCGCCATGAAGTGCACGCCACAGATCACGAGCACGGGCGCGTCCAGCTCGGTCGCCCGACGCGCCATTTGGAGCGAGTCGGCCACGACGTCGGCCAGATCCTGGATTTCAGGACGTTGATAGTTGTGCGCGAGGATCGCGGCGCGGCGATCGGTGCGAAGCTCGTTGATCTCGGCGAGGAGATCGCGAGTGCTTGTCGTTGGTGTGGACGTGCCCATCGGATCCAGCTCCCATTGTTATGGTGCCAAGGCTGAGGGGCCGATTGGGTAACGCCTCGGTTCGTCGTAGGGGGACGAACCGCTCCCAGCCTGGGGCGCCTACCGCGCGCCAGGTGGAAGGATAACCAGGGATCGGAGTTGTTTGAAGGACCTAACGGTTTTGCTGGTATGCCCGCGGGCTCGCGCCGAACTCCGTCCGGAACGCCCGATTGAAGTTGGAGATGTCTCCGAAGCCTGCGTCGAGAGCGACATCGATGACTCTGCCCGGTTCGGTCGCGAGCCGCGTCGCCGCGGCACGCAGCCGGGCACGCAACACATACTGGTGCGGCGTGACGCCCGTCAGCCGTTGAAACGTGCGCAGAAAGTGATAGGGGCTCAGACCGCTCTCGCGGGCGAGCGTACCGAGGCTCAGATCTCCATCCGGCCGGTCATCGATGGCGCGCACGGCCCGCGTCACGCGTGCCTCGGCGTTCAACGGCAGCGCGTCATCGTCCCACGATAGTCCGGCCGCGAGCTTCACAGCGCCGACGGCCAGCCGCACCCCAACCTCCTCCCATGGCACGCCTGGCGCCCCCCCTCCAATCGCACCCACGCCGGCGCGAGCAACCAGCGCGGCGAGTGGGCGCAGGGGGGGGAGCCGGGGAACGGGAAACAGCAGGGTCGCACCGCGGGCGCCGGCATCGGCCGCAAGCCGTGCGAAGTAATCAGGCTGAAAATAGAACGCGACGCAGCGGTCGCCTTCGCCATGCCGGTGACCGCACTCGTAGTAGTGCCCCGCATTACCCAGCAGCAGGGAACCCGGTGCCATGAATCCGCGGCCGAGCGGCGACCGGTACTGAAAGCTGCCCGCCAGCACGATCGCGATGGTGGGGCGCGTGTGGCGCTCCTCGAACGAGCGGTCCTGCGGGCCGGATGTGCAGGTGACATCGCTCACCGACCAACCCTGGCCGGCGCCGATGGTGCGGCCGACCGCACGGCCCGGCTCGCCCCGCTCTCTGCGGCGCTTCAGCGCCTGCTGCAACGCCACCGCAATTTTTCCCAAGACTTACCTCCGGCTCCGTTCTACACTCCCCAGACCCAAAAATGGAGCCACTATGACCACCACGACTGCAGTTCCTCCTGAATCACGCATCCTGAGCGAAGGCTACGGCCCCGGCGCATGGCATGGCCCGGACATGAAGGCGGCGCTGGCTGATGTGAAACCCACCTTTGCGTTCTGGAGACCGGCCGCCGGACGCCACAACATCGCCGAGCTCGTGCTGCATCACGCGTACTTCGTCCGGGCCGTCAGGTCGCAGATCTCCGGGCGACCCGCAGAACCTTTCGTTCTGCCCGGCGAAGATTGGTTCGTCGTCACCGACCAGCGGCCGATCTCATGGTCCAAGATTCAATCCACGTTGGAGTCGGAGCAGCAGCGTCTGACTGGGCTGGTCGCTTCCATCGAAGCGGGCACCTTCACGCCTGCCATGGCCGCGCCCGAGCGCTTGGGTCTCATACTCGGGATCACGTGCCATGCGATCTATCACGCCGGTCAGGTGCAGCTGATCAAGCGGCTGAAGGAAGCTTAGCGGACTCACCGGGCGACCTTGACGACGGTCTCCCACGTCCGCGTCGTCTGCTCCTTGCCAAACGTCTTCTCGATCAGCGTCATGAACACGGGACCCTTCGGGGTCGGCAGATAGGCGCTGAAGATTTCACCGTCTTTCATTGCGAGAATGCGCGCGCCGTGCATCTCGACGGGCAGCTTGATCTTCGCCGTGGGACGCCCTCGCAAGAACGTGACGATGCGTTTCGCCTTGGGGCTCACCTTGAACGCGCGGTAGGGATCGGTCTGCAAGAGTTCCCTGAGCTGCTCGACCGGCCGCACGATGGCGGGAAACACTCGGCCGAGGTGCTCCTGCATCGCGGCTTCAGCTTTCAGCTGCAGCGCCTCCTCCGACGTGCCGCGAGCGTCGAACACCACATTGCCGCTGCCAAGCACCGTTTTCACGTCCGTGAATCCGGCAGCTTCGAACGCCGCCCTGAGCGCCGGCATCTTGCAATTCATCGGCATCACGCCGCGGAGGAACGCCGCATAGCGAGGCATCGCGCTCAAGACCCCCGAATCGACCGGAGATACCGGTAAATCGCGCGCACGTCGGCGTCTGTGATGCGCCGGAACGCTTGCCATGGCATGGGACTGCCCGGGATCCGCACACCTGCACGAAACCGCGCGACGAATTCGTCTTCCGTCCACGTGTCAGCGCGGCCGCTTCCCGGATTGCCGGTGATATCGGGAGGCACGAGCTTGGTGTGCGCGTTGTCGCCGGCCTCCATCGGAGCGCCTCCGGCGAGCCGCGGTCCCGTGTACGCCCCAGTCACCATGCTTCGCTGCGTATGGCATCCCGCGCACTCCGCGACGGCCGTAACCAGATACGCACCGCGCTCGAGCGTCGGACCTGAGGGCGGGCTCTCGGCAGGCGGAGTCCCGCTCGGCCCGATAGGCTTGATCGCGAACGCCATCACCGCCTTGCCCAGGAGGCTGAGATCGTGATCGGGCACGGGATTGCGCACGGGTGGCTGTGAGCGCAGGAACGAAATCACGGCCACGATGTCGGCGTCGCTCAGCTCGTGAAACTCCATGAACGGAATTGCGGCGCGGCCGTCAGCTCGCACACCGTAGCGCAGCAGCCGCGTGATGTCGCCATCGCTGCGGCGCCCAATTCCGGTCGCGCTGTCGGGCGTCAGATTCGGCACCCGGATCGTTCCAAGGGGAATCGGGAACTCCACTCCGCCGCTCAGGCTTGGCGAGCTGCCCGTCTGCAGGGACGCATAGTCGGCGGGGGCGGTGTGGCAATCCGAGCAGTGGGCCGGTCCGTACGCCAGGTAACGGCCGCGGGCGATGACCGCGGAATCACGTGACGCCGCCAGCTTGGGATACGGTGCCTGAAAGCGCCTGTCCCACCGCACGCTTATCGTTATGGCCAGAATAGCCACAACGAGCAGAACAGCCGCGCCGAGCCAGAGCAAAACCTTCCGAATCATGCGGATCGAGCCTCCCGGTGATCGATTGTCGATTTCGCTATTTCCCAGACGACTACATGGTGCCTAAGCATATTTCACCGGATCGGAGGACGCCATGAAATACTTGTGCCTGGTCTACCAGGAAGAGAAGCAGGAAGTGAACGTTCCGGCAGAGCAGGTCGAGCAGGCCAAGAAGGACTATTGGGCCTTTGCGGAAGACATCAAGAAGAGCGGCCACTACATCGGGAGTAACGGGCTCAAGCACACCGACGCCGCCACCACCGTGCGGGTTCGTAACGGCAAGGTTTCGACGACCGACGGCCCGTTCGCCGAGACCAAGGAGCAGCTTGGCGGCTACTTCCTCATCGAGGCCAAGGATCTGAACGACGCCATCCAGGTGGCGGCGCGCATTCCATCCGCCAAGTGGGGATCCATCGAAGTCCGCCCCATCTGGGGATAACTGTTCACCGCAGCGGAGGAAGCCATGAAATACCTGTGCTTGATCTACGAAGACGAGAAGTGGTGGGAAAAAGCGTCAGAAGCCGACATGCAGAAGGGCATGGCTGAGTACAACGCGTTCACCGAGAGCATCAAGAAGAACGGCAACTACGTCGGCGGCGAGGCGCTGCAGCCCACCCCGACGGCGAAGTCCGTCCGGGTTCGGAACGGCAAGGTCTCGACCACCGACGGACCCTATGTCGAGACGAAAGAGCAGCTCGGTGGCTACTACCTCATCAATGCGAAGGACCTGAATGACGCCGTTCAGGTGGCGTCGCGAATTCCCGGCGCGAAGCACGGCACGATCGAAGTGCGGCCGATCATGGAGTTTAACCAGCCGTAGACACGATCGAGGCGATCTACCGGGCGGAATCCCGCCGCGTTCTCTCCACTCTGATCCGTCTCCTCGGCGACTTCGATCTCGCCGAGGAGGCGCTTCAGGATGCGTTCGCGGCGGCGGTCGAGCGCTGGCCGATAGAAGGCGTACCGGCCAGCCCGCGGTCCTGGCTGATTTCTACGGGACGGTTCCGAGCAATCGACCGGCTGCGCAAGCGCCGGCGCGAAGTCCCCGGTGAACTCGACGTAGCGGAGGAGACTGCCGAGATAGAGAACTACGACGTGGTAGATGACCGCCTCCGCCTCATTTTTACCTGCTGTCACCCTGCATTGAACCCCGATGCACAAGTCGCCATGACGCTGCGCGAGATTTGCGGACTCACGACCGAACAGGTCGCCGCGGCCTTTCTCATCACCGCGCCGACGCTGGCCCAGCGCATCGTTCGCGCCAAGACCAAGATTCGCGACGCTCAGATCCCCTACGAAGTCCCCGAGCGTGCGGATCTCCCGGATCGTCTCGCGAGCGTGCTGCACGTCGTCTATCTCGTGTTCAATCAGGGCTACTTCACCCGCGCCGACCTCGCGACCGAGGCGATCCGCCTGGGACGCCTCCTCGTCGACTTGCTCCCCGAGCCCGAGGCGATGGGATTGCTCGCGCTGATGCTGCTGCACGACGCCCGGCGCGCGACGCGTACGACCGCGGCGGGTGAGCTGATCCCCCTCGAGGAGCAGGACCGTTCACGCTGGAATCAGACGCAGATAGAGGAAGGCGTCGCGCTGGTCCAACGCGCCCTGACGTCGCGCGGATTCGGACCCTTTACACTGCAGGCCGCAATTGCGGCGTTGCACGCCGAGGCGCCGAGCTCGGCGGCGACCGATTGGGCGCAGATCGTCGGGCTGTACGACGTCCTGGTCCGGGCGGAGCCGTCATCCGTCATCGAGCTGAACCGCGCGGCTGCGATCGCGATGCGCGACGGCCCGGAACACGGCCTCGCGCTGATCGATGCGATCCTCGCACGTGGGGTGCTAGAGGACTATCACCTCACGCACGCGGCCCGGGCCGATCTTCTCCGGCGACTCGGCCGCAAGGCCGACGCACGCTCCGCTTACGAGCGCGCGTTGGAGCTCGCCGTCGAGGAACCGGAGCGGCGACTGCTCGAACGAAGGCTGCGGGAATTGCATCCGAAGCCGTGATTATGACGTTTCGCGCGCGGTGACTGGCCTCCAGCGGGCCGCGTAGTACGTTAGTGATATGCGTGGGCGTGGGGCTCTGACCGCATTGCTGCTGCTAGTCGGCGCGGAGCGCGCCGCGGCGCAGCTGTGCGCCGGCAACAGCAACTTCTCGCTCTCGCACTTCCATTCTGCAGTCGACGTCGATATCGACAGACTCGCGCATCGATACACGGCGGAGTTCAGGTATCACTATCGACACTTCTTTGGCGGTCTGGAGTACGGAATCAAGTCATGGGAGCTCACCAGCCTTGACGGCACGTCACGCGCGTTCGGAGTGACGGTGGGTCTGACCGCGCAGCACCCCAAATCGAAGTTCGATCTGTGCCCGTTCCTCTCCTACCGGTCGCTCGCAGGGCCGGAGGAGATCGGCGGTTCGCCCTGGAGATTCGACGAGAAATCGTACTCGGCGGGCTTGAGCATGGGTTACCTGGCGGCACGCACGAAACTCTGGGACGTCACGCCCACGGCCACCCTTACCTTCGCGACGGGCAATCCCAAGCTCACGACGGCCGCCGGAGGCAACATGGCGACCTACCAGGATTTCTGCTGCGGATCGCAGTCGTTCACGTCGCTTCGGCTGGGCGTCGGCTTGGGATTCTCGGACGACATCACGCTCATACCAGCGGTCAGCTGGCCGCTCGGCGATGTGGGAGAGACAACGTACGCCGTCGTCGTCGCGTTTCGGCTGGGAAAAGGGATCTAGTCCTCCGAATACCAGTTCTTGTCCCACGCGTGGGGCTTGAGCTTCGAAAGCATCCCGGCCGGCAGCGCGCCCTTCGTCGACACCATCGCATTCTGACGGACGTGCGCCGGCCGGCGCATTCCCGGAATGACCGTCGAGACCTCCGCTGACGACAGGACGAACCGCAGCGCCAGCTCGGGCAGCGTCTCGACCTGGTCATCCAGCACCTGGGCAAGCTCCTTCCCTCGCCGCTCCGCCTCCGCCTTGCGATCGCCGGCGAAATACTGCGCGCGCCAGTCACCCGCGGGAAAGACGGTGTTGGCCTTGATCTGACCGGTGAGCGCGCCTTCGTCGAAGGGCACGCGCACGATGATGCCGAGCGGCTTCTGCCGGGCCAGCGCGAACAGCGCTTTTTCCGGCGAGCGATCGTAGATGTTGTAGATCACCTGCGCGGTTTCGAAAAGCGGATCGGCGAGGATGCGCAGCGCCGTCTCGGGCGCGTGGTCGTTGATCGAGATCCCCCAGTGCAGGACCTTCCCTTCTTCTTTCAGGCGCACGATCTGCCGGTACGACGCCTCCCACTCGGGATCCGAGAACCACGCGTCATTCCACACGTGCAGCTGTTGCACGTGCAGCGCTTCCACGCGGAGATTCTTGAGCGATTGCTCGGTGCTCGAGGCGATATACTTGGAGGGGAAGACGTCGCCGAGTTTGTAGCTGGCTTTGCCGGGCCACTGGCGATTCATCGGTGGGATCTTTGTGGCAACGACGGCGCGATTGCCGCGGATTTCGTCTTTCAGCGTCTCACCGATCACGCGCTCGCTGTGGCCGTTGCCATAGGCGAGGGCGGTATCGAAGAACGTGATGCCCTGCTCCACCGCTTCGCGCAGCGCCTTGCGACCTTCACTGTCGTCCACGCCGCGCCACATCTCGCCGCCAAGACCCCAGGCGCCGAAGCCGATTTCGCTGAGGCGGTATCCGGTCTCTCCGAGCGGACGACTCTTCATGGCCGTGCTCCTTCCCCAATCGGGCCGGTGCTCAGAACATCGCGGAGCGGGGTCCGTCGCAGCTCGTCAACGAACTGAGGGATCGCCTTCGTCATCAAGTCGGCGAAGCGCGCCGTTGCCTCCGCGAGACGTCCGGCCAGGACGTCATGTACCGCGAGCTGCTGCGTAGTCGGCGCGAAGTCCGCCCCGTTCTCCGCCATGTCCGACTGCAGGGCGGCGAGCCGGCCGTACAGCTGTATCGGATTGCGGAATGCATCTTCACGCGCCCCCGTCAGGTTGACATCGAACAGCGCTCCTTCGACCCGGATGGCACGTCGCTCGAGCGAGTCAGCGAGGGCGGCCATCCGCTTGGCTCCCGAGTCGGCGACGAGCGCGGAGTCGCGGAGCTGCGCCGTGAGATCGCGCACCTGTTTGCGCACCCACTCGAGCCGGTTGATCATGCGGGCGATGCTGTCCTGCTCGGCGCGAATCGTGCGCGCCAGCTTCCCCTGCGCCTGCACGTCCGCGTCCGTCGCCGTCGTGTTGGGATCCTTGAGGACGGTGAGCGACTGCGTCGATGTCACGGACGCGGTGGCCGAATCTGCGACCACGAGTCGGACGGTGTAGGTCCCCGGCAACACGAGCGGGCCGCGGAGCGAGAGATCCAGGTCCCAGGTGACCAGAGGGCGCGTCCCGTCTGCGCCCACGCGAACGAACGCCTTGCCCGGCGGCGGCGTACGAAGCTTCGGCGTGGTCGGAGCGGTGTAGCGCAGATCCCAGCACACGCGATTCAATCCGGGCTTCCGGTCTCCCTCGAGCGCGCGCACCGTGTCGCCCTGCGCGTCCAGAACGACGAGCCGCGCGGGCTTCTTGCGGCGCGTGCTATCACCGGAGCTGGGGCTGGGGGCTGGGGGTTGGGGGCTGGGGCATGTGGTGCTTGGCGCGGTGGTTGAGCCGGTGGTGGTGTCCGCCAGCGCCGGCGAGACGTAGTAGGTGAGCGGGACTCCGGTCGGTCCGTTCTCTGCCTGCACCGCGCTGTTCGGTGCGCTCGCAACTCCTTGCTGGTCGCGTAGCCGGTACGCCTGCGGCGGAACGAACAGCATCGCCTTGCTCGCGAGGGTCGCGCCGTTGAGCTGTTCGAGCGGCGAGATGTCGTCCAGGATGTAGATGCCACGCCCATACGTCGACACCACGAGATCGTGGAAGTGGGGCTGCACGGTAAGCCACGAAACGGGGGCGTGGGGCAAGTTGGTCTGGAGCGGCAGCCAGCTGCCGCCATCATCCGACGTGACGTACAGACCGTTCTCGGTCCCCGCGAAGAGCAAGCCGCGCCGCACCGGGTCCTCGCGCACGATGTGCACGAACGAAAGCGGGGAGCGCGGGAACGTCTCCGAGATCTTCTTCCAAGTCTTGCCGAAGTCCGTGGTCTTGAAGATGTAGGGATCCAGGTCGTCGAGCTCGTGCAGGTCGGCCGCGAGATACGCCGTGCCGGCATCGAAGTGGGAGGGCTCGATGTTCACGATCTTCGCCCACGGGGCGAGCTTCGGGATGTTGGCCGACACGTCGGCCCAGTGCGCGCCGCCGTCCGTGCTCACGTTCACGCGGCCGTCGTTCGACCCGGCCCAGAGGACGCCCGCCCGCACGGGCGACTCGGCGAGGGCAAACAGCGTGGCGCCGTCGAATGTGTAGAGGTTATCCGTCGTGACACCGCCCGAGCTTTGCTGGTGCGTCGTATCGTTGCGGGTGAGATCGGGACTGATCACCTGCCAGCTCGCGCCGCCGTCCTTCGTCACGTGCACAACCTGGCTCCCGACGTACACTTTCGTGTGGTCGTGGGGCGAGATGGCGATGGGGAAGGTCCAATTCCAGCGGTACTTCATGTCCGCGGGCCGCCAACCGTAGCCCGCTTCGGGCCAGACACGCACGTTCCGTGCGTGGTCGGTCCGGACGTCGTAGACCTCGAGCCCGCCGTCGTAGCAGCCCGACCACACCGTGGCGTTATCCACCGTGTCGGGAATGGCAAAGCCACTCTCACACCCACCCACGTGACCCCACTGACCCTCGTTCAACCCGCCCGCGCGACTGCGACTCGGCATCCGGTAGGAGGAGCCATCCTGGCGATTGCCGTAGAGGTAGTACGGCACGCGCGTGTCGGTGTGCACGTGGTACATCTGCGCGATCGGCAGCACGACGCGGGTCCAGGCCTGACCGCCCGTGAGCGTGATGCTGGCGCCTCCGTCGTGTGCGATCATCATGCGGTTGGGGTTCAAGGGATCGATCCACATGTCGTGGTTGTCCCCGCCGGCCTGGAAGCCCGAGCGCCCGAGCGTCTGGCCGCCGTCGCGCGACATGCTGAATCGTACCGACACGAAGTAGAGCCGCTCCTCATCGTCGGGTGCGACCGCGAACCGCACGTAGTACGGCGCGCGCTCGGCCATGTCGTGATTGCGTGACACGACGCGCCAGAAGTTGCCGCGGTCATCGCTGCGGTACAGCGTCGGGTCGCGGTCCTCGACGAGCGCGTACACCGTATTGGGGTTCGAGGGCGCGACCGCCACGGCGACTTTGCCGACGATGTGCCTGGCGTCGGGAAGGCCGTGACCAACGAGGCGCTTCCACGTGACACCGCCGTCGCGCGATGCCCAGAGACCACTCCCCGGCCCGCCGCTCTGGAGGTGCCACGTTTTCACTTCGAACTGCCACATCCCGGCGAACAGCGTATTGGGGTCGCCGGGATCGATGGCGAGGTCGGAGCATCCGGTGTTCGGATCCACGAACAGCACGCGCGCCCAGCTGCGGCCGCCGTCCGCGGTGCGATACACACCGCGCTGCTGCGCCGGGCCGTAGGCGCGGCCCAGGGCGCACACCAGCACCACATCGGGATTCGCGGGATCGATCACGATGCGCGCGATGCGACCCGTCGAGTCGAGCCCCATGTGCTGCCAGCTCCGCCCGGCGTCCGTGGAGCGGTAGACTCCGTTGCCCAACGCCGTCATCGATCGGATGAAGAACGTCTCGCCCGTCCCCGCCCACAGCACGTTGTGCGCCGACGTCGCGATGGCGAGCGCGCCGATCGCCTGCGCCGGCTGGCTGTCGAACACGGCGCGCCAGTGCACGCCGCCGTCCTCGGTCTTCCAAACGCCGCCCGATGCTGCGCCGACGTAGGCGACGAGCGGGTTCCCGGGTTCACCCACGATGGCAATGGCGCGATTCCCCTCGGGGCCGACGAAGCGAAAGTGCAGCCGCGTCCACAACGTCGTGTCCACCTGCTGCGCGGCGGCGCCGCGAATGGAGGAGGCCGCAACCAAAAGCGCGAAAAGAGCCCGCATGGATGCCCGTTCCTTTATCTGAGCTGAATAGGCACGGCGGAAGGTGTGAGTCCCTCCCCTTCCGCGGTTAGCGTGACGGTTCCCGGTCTGGTACCGGCGCGGATAATGACGAGCGCCTTCCCGTTGAAGAGCCGCACCTGGTTCGCCTGAAATGACGTGTGGCTGATCTCGTCGCCGTTGTCGACGGCGACGATCCGCGCACCGCCGCTGACTCGGAACCGGATCAGTGGCTCCGCCGTGGGCACTGCGCGGCCCTGTCGATCGCGGACCGTGACCGTCACGAACGAGAGATCCTCCCCATCCGCACGAATGCGGGCGCGGTCGGGGGTGAGCGCGATGCGCGTGCGCTTGCCGGTGGTCCTGACCACGGCGCTCGTCGTCACCAGCCCAGCGGTGCGAGCCACGGCTCGCAGCGTCCCAGGCCGGTACGCGACACGCCACATCAGGTGGCCGACTTTGCCCTCCTTGCGCCTCACGCCGAGAAACGCGCCGTTCAAATACAGCTCCACCTGCTCCGCGTTGGTGTAGGCCCAGACGTCGACCGTATCGCCAGCCGCCCAGTTCCAATGCGGGAAGAGATGCAGCATCGGCCGATCGGCGGGCGCCCACACGCTCTGGTATAAGTAGAAGGGATCCTTCGGAAATCCCGCCAAATCGACCACGCCGAAGTAGGAGCTGCGCGCGGGCCACTCGTACGGCGTCGGCTCGCCCAGATAGTCGATTCCCTGCCAGATGAAGATCCCTGACAGGAACGGATAGCGTTCGAAGATGTTGAGCGACTCCTCATGCCGTGAGCCCCAGAACGCTTTGCGGTTGTCGTACGACGAAAGCCGGTAATCCTTGTTCGGCTGTGGCCCGTGATTCTTCACATAGGGTGTTTCGTAGCTCGCGACGCTGTCTGAGGGCTGTTCATAGACGCCGCGACTGTTCAACGCCGACATCGCTTCGGTAATGATGAACTTCTCACCCGGGTACTGCGTCGGGAAATCCTTCCACACGTCGTGGTGATAGTTGTGGCCGAGTAGGTCGAGAGCCCCGGCGTGAAAGACCGGATTCGCGGGACTGCCGTTGTTGGCCGCCTGTGTGACCGGGCGCGTGGGGTCGAGGGCGTGCACGATGCCCGCCAGCTCACGCGCGATCGGGGCGGCCGTTTTGTCGCTGTCCGTCCACTGCTCCATCACCTCGTTGCCGATGCTCCAAATGACGACGCTGGCATGATTGCGGTCGCGCAGCACCATGTCCGACAGATCGCGCACGTGCCAGGCGTCCCAGTCGAGGTGGTAGTCGTACGGCGTCTTTTCCTTCTTCCACATGTCGAACGCTTCGTCCATCACGATGAAGCCCATGCGGTCGGTCAGGTCGAGCAGCTCGGGCGCGGGCGGGTTGTGCGACGTCCGAATCGCGTTGACTCCCATCGCCCGCATGATCTGGAGCTGCCGCTCGATCGCGCGCGTGTTCACGGCCGCACCCAACGCGCCGAGATCGTGGTGCAGGCACACGCCGCGAATCTTCACGTGGTACCCGTTCAGGAAGAATCCTGAATCGGCCCGGAAGACGAACGACCGCACGCCGAACGGCGTGGTATACGTGTCGCACAGCCTGTCCCCGCACCGGACACGCGATACAGCGCGATAGAGATACGGCCGCTCGACCGACCACAGGACCGGACGGGAAATCGTCAGATCTTGCGCCAGCTCGGCGACCGAGTCGCCTGGGATCCGGCCCATGGTGGATACGGCCGCCACCTCCCGGCCGGCGGAATCGTACACGACCGTGCTGAGCACGATCGGCTGCTCGCCCTGCCGTTCGTTGCGGAGGCTCGTGCGAATCGTGACGTTGCTGGAATCGCCGCTCACCACCGGAGTCGTGATGTACGTCCCCCACTGCGCGACGTGCATCGGATCGCTCGTGACGAGCCGCACGTGGCGATAAATCCCGGAGCCGGAGTACCAGCGTGAGTTCGGCTGCTGGGAATTGTCGACGCGCACGGCAATCACGTTGCGAGCGCCCAAGCGGAGGTGCGGCGTCAGCGCGTAGCGGAACGAGCTGTACCCATACGGCCGCTTGCCGAGGTAGGAGCCGTTGATCCAGACCTCGCTATTGCGGTACACGCCGTCGAACTCGACGAACAGCAACTTGCCACTGTCGGACCGCGGCACGACAAAAGACTTCCGATACCAGCCCACGCCGCCTGGCAACGCGCCACCCGCCACGCCGGCCGGATTCTGCTCGCTGAACGGTCCTTCGATGCTCCAGTCGTGGGGCAGATCGAGCGCACGCCACGAAGCATCGGCGAAGGCAGGATCCTGCGCCCCCGGGACATCGCCGAGATGAAAGCGCCAGCCCTGGTCGAAATTCGCGGCCTGGCGTTGCAGCAGGAGCAGCATGCACAGCGCGATCACCGGCTAGCCCCGGAAATAGAGATACGCTGCGAGAATCAGGACCAGCACGACGGCGGAGGCGATGACCTCGCGAGCGCTCCAGCTGGCGCGAGAGCTGGCGCGATCCTCGACCGTGACGGTCCCGTACGTCAGACCGACGAGCTGCTCGGGTCGTGGCGGCGCCGTCGCGTAGCTCACAACCACCATGACGATGACCGACACGATGAAAATGAAGAGGCTGTAATACTGGAAGTAGAGATTGTTGACGATCCAGAGAAACGAGCCGGGCGTGTAGCCATCAGCAAATCCCGGCAGATGCAGGCTCACGGGTGTATCCACCGCCAGGCGGAACACCCCGAGCACGAATCCGACGAGCAGCGCGGCGAGACACCCTTTCGAGTTCAGGCGCCGGTTGAAAATGCCGAACACGAATACCGTGAAAATTGGCGGCGCGAGATACCCTTGCACGCCCTGGAGATAATCATAGAGCCCGCGCGCACCCTGAATCACCGGAATCCACAACAGACTGATCACGACCATCGCCACGGTGGCGACTCGACCCACCCACACGAGCTGGTGTTGTGACGCGTTGGGCCTGAACTTCGTGTAGAGATCCATCGTGAACAGGGTCGAAGACGCGTTGAAGGCACCGGCCATGGAGCTCATCAGTGCGGCGAGCAAGCCCGCCACGACAATTCCCCGGAGCCCCGCCGGCAGAAGATCCTTCACCATCAGCGGGAAGGCCGCTTGCGCCGCCTGGGGGATCGCGTTCCCCTGAGCGTCCACCATCGCGCTGAGCCCTGGCACGCGCCCGGTCTTGGCGAGGGCGAGGGCGATCAGGCCTGGAATGATGAAGAGAAAGACCGGTGACAGTTTCAGGTACGCGGCAAAGATGCTCCCGCGCCGCGCCGCGCGCTCGTCTCTCGCTCCCAACGCACGCTGCACGATGTACTGATCCGTGCACCAATACCACAGGCCGATGATGGGTGCACAGAACAGCATGCCGAGCCAGGGATAATTGCCGTTGAAATACCACGCGATGCGGCCGGTCTCCTTCACCGGCGCCCACGTGCCCTCCATCCCTGCGGGGACCAGTGGTTTCCAAAGGTTGAACAGATCGGGATCCAACGCGTGACGCAGTTCATGCCAGCCGCCGAGCTTCGCGAGCCCGAACAGTGTGAGCAATCCCGATCCGATGACCAGGACGAACGTCTGCACTGCATCCGTGTACGCCACGGCCCGCATCCCGCCGAGCACGGTATAGAGGCCGGTGAGGAGCAGCACGGCGACCGATCCGATCCAGAAGCTGTTGAACGTAGCGCCGCCCAGCCGGAGCGAGACCTCGGGCAGCAGCGTCGCGAACACGACGCCGCCGGCGAAGATCGAGACGGCGAACTTCGTGAACACGTGCGCCACGAGCGTGATGACGGAGAGCACCCAGCGCGCGGTGGGTGAGAAGCGCCGGCCGAGAAACTCGGGCATGGTGTAGACCAGCGCGCGGGAATAGAATGGCACGAAGAGCCATCCGAGCACGAGCAGGCACCAGGCATGCAGCTCGTAATGCGCGAGCGCGACGCCGCTCGTCGCGCCGGCGCCCGCCAGGCCGACAACGTGCTCTGACCCGATGTTTGATGCGAAGATGGAGGCCCCGACCAGGAACCAGCCGAGATTGCGGCCGGCCAGGAAGTAGTCGTCCGCCGTGTCTCGGTTGCGCCTGGCAACCCACCAGGCGACGCCGAGCAGCATGGCGAAATACAATCCGATGATGACCCAATCGATGCCGGCCATTGCGCAGCGACATTACACGTCATCGATTCTATGTCAAGAATGCCCAAACGGAGGTGCCCTGTGACCCTGTCTCGCCGTAACGCCCTGAAGCTCGGTCTCGGTGCCGGGGCTTCGGCGCTCCTCCCGCCATCGGCGCTTTCCGAAACGGCTTCCGCTGCTCCGCGCCTGATAGGCGATGCAGCCACGGTCCGCGCCCGGCCGCTCCCCCTGTCGGCCGTGCGGCTCACGGGCGGGCCGCTGAAACACGCGCAGGACCTGATGGCGCGCTACCTCCTGCGACTCGACCCCGACCGGATGCTCGCCTATTACCGCGAGCGCGCGGGACTCCCGCGCAAAGCGGAACCGTACGACGGCTGGGACGGCGGCGGCCGCAATCTCACCGGCCACATCGCGGGCCATCACCTCTCGGCCGTGAGTCTGATGTTCGCGGCAACGGGCGACGCGCGCCTCAAGACCAGAGCTGATTACATCGTGCGCGAGTTGAAGGAGGTCCAGGACAAGCACGGCGACGGTTACCTGAGCGCGCTCGAGGGCGGGCGCGAAGCGTTTGGGCGTCTCGCGAAGGGCGACATCCGCTCGGCGGCCTTCGACCTCAATGGCCTGTGGTCGCCCTGGTACACGCTGCACAAAACGTATGCGGGTCTGCGGGACGCCTACCGCCACGCCGGCAACCGCATGGCCCTCGAGGTGGAAGCGAAGTTCGCGGCATGGGCCGAAGGCATTCTCTCGAAGCTCAGCGACGAGCAGCTCCAGCATATGATGAACACCGAGTTCGGCGGGATGAACGAGGTGCTCGTGGATCTCTACGCCGACACGGGGGACGCCCGCTGGCTCAAGCTGTCGTACGCGTTCGAGCACCGCGCGTTCATCACGCCGCTCGAGCGCCATCAGGACGATCTCGCCGGCAAGCACGGCAACACCCAAGTACCCAAGCTCATCGGCTCCGCGGAGCGCTACCGCTACACCGGTCAGCCCGCCGACCTCCTCGCCGCCGCGTTCTTCTGGGATCGCGTGACCCAACATCACAGCTTTTCGAGCGGCGGCCACGGCACCGACGAGTACTTCGGGCCGCCGGACCGCCTGAACGACCGCGTGGACGGGCGCACGTGCGAAACCTGCAACACGTACAACATGCTGAAGCTCACGCGGACGCTGTTCTCGTTCCAGCCGGACGCCCACTACGCCGATTACCACGAGCGTGCCCTGTTCAACCACATTCTCGCGTCCATAGACCCCGAGGATGGGCGCGTGTGTTACATGGTCCCGGTCGGCCGCGGCGTGACGCACGAATATCAGGACATGGATCACAGCTGGACGTGCGACGTCGGGACGGGCATGGAGAGCCCCGGACTCCACGGTCTCGGCCTGTACTACGAAGCGGGCGACCGGCTGTGGGTGAATCTGTTCGCCCCCTCGACGGCGGAGTGGAGCGGCGCGGGCGTACGGCTCGCGATGGAGACCGATTTTCCGGAGGGAGAGCGCGCGAAGCTGACGTTCACTTTGCGCTCACCCAAGGCGTTCACATTGGCGATGCGCCGTCCCTACTGGGTGACGGACGGTTACCGGGTGAGCGTGAACGGCACGGTAGTCGAGCAGCCGGCGCCCGCAGCGAGCGACAGCGGCCAGCCGCGCCGCGGGTCGTACGAGTGGCCCTTCCCCGTGGGCTCCTACGTCGAGATTGCGCGGACATGGAAGAGCGGCGACGTCGTCGAGGTCACGCTGCCCAAGTCGCTGCGCGTCGAGCCGCTGCCCGACAATCCCAAACGCGCGTCCATCATGTGGGGGCCGCTCGTCCTCGCGGGCGACATCGGGCCGGAACGCCGGCGCGGCCAAGTGGAAGGCGAGGCCCTCGAGCCGCCACCAAGCGTTCCGGTGTTCGTGACCGACCGCGCGGACGTCGCGGATTGGGTCAAGCCAACGAGTGGAGGCGCGCCGGGGGATTTCACGACTGACGCCGGCCGGGAGCCCGACGGCACGGGACGCGTGCGGAGCGTGAATCTGTGGTTGTTCTACCGCTTGCACCGGCGCACGTACTCGACCTACTGGGATCTTTTCACCCCGGCGGAATGGGAAGTCCAGAAGGCGACCTACGCCGCGGATGCGGAGCGGCTGCGGCGTCTCGAGGCCGCGACGGTCGCGTGGGTCCAGCCAGGCGAAACGGTGTTCGAACGGCAGTTCAATTATCAGGCGGGGGAGAACGTCTTCCCGCAGCGCATCATGGGCCGGCCGGGACGTTTCGGCCGCACCTGGTTCTCTTACGATCTTCCGGTCGAGCCCGCGCACCCGATGACGCTGATCGCGACCTACTACTCCGGGGACCGCCGTGGCACCCCTGCGGACTTCACCATTCTCGTGGACAGCACGCAAGTCGGCGCGCAGCAGGTTGCGTTCGCCGATCCGCCGCGCTTCTACGACGTGGAGTACTCCGTGCCTCCCGCACTCGTGCGGGGCAAGAGCAAGGTCACAGTGCGGTTCGAGGCGAAGGCGCGGAGCCCGATCGCCACGGTGTTCGGTTTGCGGATGATTCGAGGAGACGCGGCGCGCTGATCAGGCCGGCGCCCAGGCCTTCGCTTTCGCAATCACCGCGGCCATCTGGTCGCGGTACTTGGTGAACGTGTCGTCCACCACCATCAGCGTCGGGATCAGCCCTTCACGCTGTGACAAGCCCAGGGTCTCCGCATTCCAGCGCCCGAACCCCGACTCGTGCACGCCGCTCGAGCCGCGCACTGGCGCCGGAGCCGACAGGTGCGAGAAGAAGCGGGCGTACGGCACACCGTGCGGCGAATACACGTGGTAGAGCGGGATAAACTCGAGTAGCGCGTCGTAGAGGAACTCGCCGCAACACAACACCTGCGGATACTTCTGGCGTAGCTCCGCGACGAGGCGGCGCGCGCCCTCGTGCATGTCGCCGCGCGTGTTGTTGGTCCAGCCGCCGATGATGTCGAGGAAGTAGGCGTCCACGCCGTAGCGCTCGATGGCGTCGGCGATGCGGCCGGTGAGCCAGCGCCGCCAGGATGCGACGCCCAGGTTCATGTACGCGAGCCACCCCTCTTGGTGGCGGTCGTTGTCCCAGTCCACCCAGTTCAGGTCCATCGTGTCGCCGTCCACCTTGGCGGTGGCCGCATCGGCCACGGCGGCGAACGATGGCTGGTGGCGGTTCGCGGCATTGGCGCCGAACATCGGCATGATGCGGAAACCGAGCCGCTGCCCTTCTTTCACCAGACGACGGAATCCGGCTTCGCCACCGAGCCGCTCTGCGGCACGGTACTCCGGGTAGTCCCAGTAATAGCGCCCGTCCCACGACGAGATGAATGCAAGCACGCGCTCGGCGGGCATCTGGGTCGCGATCCATTTCAGGATCTCGAGCATCTTCGCGTAATCGTTGAAGACGTAGCCCGTGTAATGCATGCCATGTAGCGTGACGACGAGAGCCGTGCGCCGCAGCCACGCGGGCACGTCGGCGCGTGTTTCCCACCGCGGGAAGTGATACGCGCGCTCCAGGTGCGCGTAGTGCGGGGCGACCGCGGCATCGAGCGTCGTGGCGCGGCCGATGCGCCACGTGGGGACCTGAACCCGCGGCTGGTCGAGCCAGCCTTCGACCTCGTGCACCAGCTCGACGCGGTAGCCCTGCTCACCCGGCTGGAAGTAGAAGCGCTTGGTCCGGACGCGGTCGTCGAGCGAGGAGAGCGCGACGAAGCTCTGCTCAGCGCTCTGCACCACCGCGAGCGGCGTGCCCATGCCGCCGGCGGTGTTGCCGCCGAACAGATCGCCGCCGCTGAAGGGGTAGCCCCACAGGATCTCGTTGTCTTTCGGATCGAACGGCTCGCCGCCGCCGCTCGACAGCTTGCCGCGCGGGATGCCGCGCACGACGGTCGTCACGGCCTTGATGGGCCGGTCCATTTCGGCGCTGACATCGCACAGGATCGCGTCGCCTTCGGTGTGGAACCGCGCGGTGACGCGCCCGGTCGCACGCTCCTGGCCGCCGGCCCACACGAGACCGCCGGCGGTCAGATCGAGACCAGTATCCGTCGCCTGCGCGGTCATCTGGCTCGCGTCGAGCCCGTACGCGTTCTCACGCGTGAAGACGAGCACGCTGAACCGCATGCCGTTGAACTCGACCGACGGCTCGGGGAAATCGAAGCTGAACTTCTGGAATGCGCGCCCGCGCGGCGGCACGAAGACTTCGCTCGTGGACGTGAGCGGAAGCACGGGGGCGGCGGGGCGGGTGGGGACAGGAACCATCGCGCCAGCGCCCGCCGCGCCGACCACCTTCAACCAGTCACGACGCGAGAGAGGATCGATGGGAAAGCTTATCGTGTGCGCTGAACGCCGTCCAGCGGCTGAACCGTTGACTGCTGCGTTCAAGTGCAGCACTGTTGCCTGCGTGAATAGCCAGACACCACTCTCGCCGTCCGCTCTGCGCCGCCGCGCGATCTTTCTCCCCGCTGTCGTCGTGCTGACGGTATGGCTTCTCAACGTGGTCGCCCTCCGAACCCACGTCGGACCCCAGCATGCAGGTTTTTGGATGTTTATTTTCATGGCAGCAAGCGCGATGGTCGTGTGGTCCCTGGCGTGGCGCGCCAAGCACAGCGGGGTACCGCCGTGGCGGACCGTCGCCACGACGGTGACAGCCACCGTCGTATGGTTCCTCTTGAGCGGCGCGCTTCCCGAACTCGGCATGGAGCCGAAGATCACAATTGGCGATCGGGGCACGCGGCCGGGCGGAGGGTTCACGCACAGCATCAGCAATGCTTTTCAGCGGGGGCAGCTCGAGACGTTGCAGGCGCGGGCGCAACAGTTCGGGCCGAGCGGCGCGTTCGCCGAGTTCTCGTGCGGAGACTCAGTTCCGGACTTTCGCTTCGAGTTGACGCTCGAGCCGGCTGGAGAGTACAACGAGCGCTTGATTGACGTGGGTTACACCCCGCGCCTCGACGTCGGAGGGGCGGATCGCTGCCTGAGTTTTGGTCTTTCGTACCTGTTCGACACCACCGTTGCTGAGATCGATCACGGTCCGCCCGTCGACTACGGCTACGTCAACCCGAGTACGGGCGAGAAACTCGGGCCGTACATCCGCGGGCCGCTCCGCAGGCCGATCTGCCGTTGCGATCTCAGGCACTCGGGGCGCGAATGGGTCGCGTGGTCGCAGCAGGCTGCGGAGGCGCTGCGCTAATGCACCCGCCCGCCCGGTCACCAAGCTTGAGATCGTCCTCTGATATGAGGAAGGCCCTATGAAGCTCGAGAAAGTCCTGGCGTTCGTCCTCCTGACCTGCCTGGCCTGCGCCAGCGCCCGCGAGGTGGCGAGCCAAACGGTCCGCGTCGACACCGACGACATCGGAGGAGTCGTGAGCGGCCCCGCTGGACCCGAAGCCGGCGTCTGGGTGATCGCGGAAACCACGGAGCTCCCCACGCGATTCGCGAGGATCGTGGTTACCGATGACCGCGGGCAGTACGTGATACCGGACCTCCCCAAGGCCACCTACCGTGTCTGGGTACGCGGCTACGGGCTGGTCGACGGGCCGAAAGTGCCGGCGTCCCCGGGGAGGATCGTGAACCTGACCGCGGTCCCGGCGACCAACCCGCGCGCGGCGGCCGAGTACTATCCCGCGGGTTTCTGGTTCTCCCTGATTCGCGTGCCGGACAAGAGCGAGTTCGCAACCACCGGGGCGGGGGGGGCGGGGGGGGCG
>Ga0307290_10000017_pt1 | contig 61699 bp, 58 predicted proteins | sample ER_DNA_144_FD_194472 | JGI IMG/M metagenome (GOLD analysis project Ga0307290, IMG submission 194472) | Bulk soil microbial communities from the East River watershed near Crested Butte, Colorado, United States - ER_DNA_144 | ecosystem: Environmental > Terrestrial > Soil > Floodplain | place... | reverse complement strand
TCGAAAGCTCGCTTGGCGAGCACCTGGCGGCGATGCTCACGCAGATGAGCGATCGCGGGCCCGATAGCGCCGGGGTTGCGGTCTACCGCAACCCTGCCCCCGCCGGTTCGAGCAAGCTGACGCTGTACTCCTCCGACCCCTTCCAGGACTGGGACGCGCTGGCCGCGGAGCTCGGCAATGTATTCGGCGGCTCGCCCGAGGCGAGCGTCCGCTCGAGCCATGCGGTCGTGGTGGTCGAAACAGACGCGGTGGAAGCGGAGGCCTGGGTCAAGCGTTCGCATCCGGAATTGCGGGTGATGAGCGCCGGGCAGACGATCGAGATCTACAAGGAGACAGGCCGACCCGAGAATTTTGTGAGCCAGTTCGCCCTCGGGGACTTTCACGGGAGCCATGCACTCGGCCACACCCGGATGGCCACCGAAAGTCGTGTGACGACGGAGGGATCCCATCCTTTCTCCACGGGGCTCGACCTGTGTCTCGTCCACAACGGGTCGCTTTCGAACCACAACCGCCTGCGCGAGGAACTGCGCCGAAAGGGCATCGGCTTTCAGACGGAGAACGACACCGAGGTGGCGGCGGCATATCTCGCCTGGCGGCTGCATGAGGGAGCGTCTCTCGAGCAAGCGCTCGAGGGATCCCTGGAGGATCTGGACGGCTTCTACACCTTCCTCGTCGGGACCGCGGACGGCTTCGCGGTCCTGCGCGACCCGATCGCCTGTAAGCCGGCGGTGATCGCCGAGTCGGACGACTGGGTCGCCATGGCATCGGAATGGCGCGCGATCGCCGTGCTCCCCGGAGCCTCGGAAGCAAGAACGTGGGAGCCGGCTCCCGGCGTTGTGTACGCCTGGGAGCGGGCGAAAGTGTGAGAGCGGTCGAGGCGGTCGAGACGACTGCCGAAGTAGTCGACCTGGCTACCACCCCTCTCCGAGAGCTCAACAGGCGGCTCCACAGCCTGGCCGGAGGAGCCGAGGGCCCTCGGCGCTGGCGGGTTCTGAATCCGAACGGCGCGCACGCTGCGGCCTGCGGCCTCGACGCGGAGATCGAGGTCGAGATCGAGGGCCACGTGGGCTACTACTGCGCCGGTATGAACAAGCTGGCGACCGTGCACGTGCACGGCAACGCCGGTCCCGGCCTGGCTGAGAACATGATGTCCGGAACCGTCATGGTCGACGGAAATGCAAGCCAATCGGCCGGGGCGACGGGGCACGGCGGGCTTCTGGTCGTGCACGGAGAGGCGGCGGCCAGGTGTGGGATCTCGATGAAGGGCATCGACATCGTGGTCAAGGGCTCGGTCGGGCACCTGAGTGGGTTCATGGCCCAGACCGGGCGGCTCGTCGTGTGTGGCGATGCCGGCGAGGCGCTGGGCGACTCGATCTACGAGGCGCGGATCTACGTCCGCGGCAGCGTCGCTGCCCTCGGCGCCGACTGCATCGAGAAAGAACTGCAGGACGAGCACAGCGCCGAGCTTCGAGACCTGCTCGACCGTGCCGGCCTGGACGATGTCGACCCGTCCGACTTCCGCCGCTACGGATCCGGCCGCGCGCTCTACAACTTCCGGATCGACAACGCCGGCGCGTACTGATGGCCGCCGACAGGCCCTGGGGCCTCCGCGAGTCCTACCTCTTCGACAAGCACGTGATCGCGGAGATCCAGCGCGCCGCCGAGCAGGGCATCTACGACATCCGCGGCTTCGGAGCCAAGCGCCGGCTGCCCCACTTCGACGATCTCCTCTTCCTCGGCGCCAGCGTCTCTCGCTATCCGCTCGAGGGCTACCGCGAGCGCTGCGAGATGGACGTGGTCCTCGGCACGCGCTTTGCAAAGAAGCCGCTCGAGCTCCAGATCCCCGTCACGATCGCCGGCATGAGCTTCGGGGCGCTATCGGCTCCCGCCAAAGAGGCCCTGGGGCGGGGCGCCAGCGAGGTGGGGACGTCGACGACGACTGGAGACGGAGGCATGACCCCGGAGGAGCGCGAGCACTCCAAGCTCCTCGTGTACCAGTTGCTGCCGTCGCGGTACGGGATGAACCCAGACGACCTGCGGCGGGCCGACGCGATCGAGGTCGTCGTCGGCCAAGGTGCCAAGCCCGGGGGCGGCGGGATGCTCCTCGGCCACAAGATCTCGGACCGCGTCGCCGAGATGCGCGACCTGCCAAAGGGGATCGACCAGCGCAGCGCCTCCCGGCACCCCGATTGGACAGGGCCCGACGACCTCGAGATCAAGATCGGCGAGCTCAGGGAGATCACCGACTGGGAGAAGCCGATCTTCGTCAAGGTCGGAGCGACGCGGACGTACTACGACGTCGGTCTGGCCGTGAAAGCCGGGGCCGACGTGATCGTCGTGGACGGGATGCAAGGAGGAACCGCGGCGACGCAGGACGTCTTCATCGAGCACGTGGGCATCCCGACGCTTCCCGCCGTCCGGCTGGCCGTCGATGCCCTGCAGGAGCTCGGGATGCACCGGCAGGTGCAGCTGATCATCTCCGGCGGAATCCGGACGGGCGCCGACGTCGCGAAGGCGCTCGCGCTCGGCGCGGACGCGGTCTCGATTGGAACGGCGGCCCTGATTGCCATGGGCGACAACAGCCCGGATCTCGACGAGGAGTACCAGAAGCTCGGGAGCGCGTCCGGGTACTACGACGACTACCAGGCGGGTCTCGACCCGGCCGGCATCTCGACGCAGGACGACGAGCTCGCGGCCCGGTTCGACCCGGTGCTGGGCGGCCGCCGGATCGCCAACTACCTGCGCGTGCTCGCGCTCGAGACGCAGACCCTGGCCCGGGCCTGCGGCAAGTCCCACGTCCACAACCTCGAGCCCGAAGACCTCGTAGCGCTGACCGTCGAGGCGGCTGCCATGGCGCGTGTCCCCCTCGCCGGTACGAGCTGGATTCCCGGCACCGGCACCTCCGCCTAGGCGGCTCTGTCCAGACTCCGCTTGACACCATGCGTTCTGGCGCATAGAAATCTTTGATCAAAGGTCAATCTTTGCCGCCACCGGCTTCTGAATCCACCCCGCTCGAGATCCACTCCGTTGAAGACGGTGTCTACCGCGCTCTGCGTCAGGAAATCGGACGCCTCGAGCGCCCTCCCGGCCAGCGCCTCCGTCTAGAAGAGCTCGCGGCCCGGTTCCAGGTCAGCCTGACACCGGTCCGCCATGCGCTCCGGCGGCTCGAAAGCGAGGGCCTCGTCGTGAGCCAGCGGCGCCGCGGGTCGAGTGTCGCTCCTCTCAGCCTCGACGAGCTGGAGGAGATCCAGGCCCTCCGGCTCGGACTGGAGACCTTCCTGGCGCGTGCCGGAGCCGAACGGTGTACCGAAGAGGCCCTGGCCGAGATGGAGCGTGCGCGCAAGGAGATGGAGAGCGCGTTTCGCGCCGGCGACCTCGACAGCTATATCCCGCCCTTCTGGTCTCTGCGCGACGCCTGCTACCGGTGTGCCGATCGCCCGCGGCTGCTGCGGGCGCTCGAGGATCAGCGGATCCGTGTCGAGCGCTACATCCTCTATCTCTGCCGCGATCCGGAGGCGTTCGCCGACCTGCGCCGCGGCCCGGACACACTCCTCGAAGCCTGCCGCGCCCACGACGGCGCTGCGGCTGAGGCCGCGACCCGAGATGCCTTACTCTGGGTGCTCGTGGAGCTCCAACGCATGCTCGACGACGCTCAGACCGCCGGCGCGGAGGTTGGGTGATGTCGTTTCTGCTCTCGTGCCCGAACTGCGGCCCGCGCGACGTCAACGAGTTTCACTACCAGGGCGAGGTCACGACCAGGCCTAACAGCCCCCAGACGTTCCGGGAGCTGACGACCTACCTCTACTTCCGCCAGAACGTGGCGGACGTGCAGCGCGAGTGGTGGTACCACCGCTTTGGCTGCGAGGTGTGGTTCCTGGCCGAGCGGGACACCCGCACGAACGAGGTGCTGAAGACCGAGCTGCCACGACCGCCCGAACGCGCCGGGATGCCCGGTCCCGAAGCCCCGTCGATCCCATCACCGCCCGCCGCCTGATGCGACTCCCGCCTCAGCCTCACGAGCGGCTCGACCGAAGCGAGAAGGTCGTCTTCTACTATGACGGCAAGCCCGTCGAGGCCCTCGCAGGGGACACGCTCGGCTCCGCCCTCTTCGCGTCCGGCCGGCGCATTTTCTCGCGAAGCTTCAAGTACCACCGTCCGCGCGGGCTCCTGTGCTGCTCCGGATCCTGCGCCAATTGCATGATGCAGGTGGACGGTGCTCCAAACATCCGTGTGTGCACCGAGCCGGTTCGAAGCGGAATGCGGGTGGAGGCCCAGAACGTCCTCGGCTCGTTGGAGCGCGACGTTCTCTCGGCCACAGACAAGTTTGGCGGCCCCTTCACGCCGGTCGGCTTCTACTACAGGACGATGATCCGGCCCCGGCGGGCCTGGCCCGTCTACGAGAAGTTCCTCCGGAGCGTGGCCGGCCTCGGGAAGATCGACAAGCACTCGGACCGCCAGCATCGGTACGACGCCGAGCACCGGCGAGCCGGGATCCTCGTGATCGGCGGCGGGCGGGCGGGCATGCAGGCCGCCCGGGAGGCCTCGGCGCAGGCAGAGCATGTCGTGGTGGTCGACGAAGGCCCCGACCACATCTACGGCTCGGACGAAGACTTCGAGGTGCTCGCGCCCGCACGCGCGGTCGGAATCTTCGAGGGAGGCCTCGTCCCGGTCGACGCCGGCCGCATCCTCTACCGCTTCCGGGCAGAGCAGATCATCGTCGCGACCGGAGCACTCGAGCAGCCACTGATCTTTCCGGGAAACGACCTCGTCGGCGTGATGCTCCCCGGCGGCGTTCGGCGGCTCGTGAACCTCTGGTCACTGAAGCCCGGTGATCGCGCCGTCGTGATCACCGCCGACGAGCGAGCGCTCTCGGTGATCGGTGATCTGGAGCGAGCCGGAACCGAGGTAGCCGAGGTGGTCGACCTGCGCGAGCAAAAGGTGCGACAGATCGTTGCGAGCGGCAGCTTCGGCCAGGTACGGGGCGTCGAGCTCGACGGCCGCCCGGTCGACTGCGACCTGCTCGTCGTCTCGGGCGGACGGCAGCCCGCCTACTCCCTCCTCTCGCAGGCGGGCGCGCGGGTCGAGTACGACCCAAGCCGGGGCATCTTCGTCCCCACCGATCTGCCGGAGAACATCGAGGCGGTCGGCGCGGTCGCGGGCGACACCGGTCCCGCCGTCGTTCCTGCGGCGACCTACAACGGCGCCGGGTCGAAGGGGAAATGCTTCGTCTGCATCTGCGAGGACGTCACCGACAAGGACGTCAAGCGTGCGATCGCGGAGGGGTTCGACTCGATCGAGCTCGCGAAGCGTTACACGACCGTGACGATGGGCCCCTGCCAGGGAAAGCTCTGCCACCTCCCCTCGATCCGCCTCTATGCACGCGAGAACGAGACGGACGAGGCCACGATCGGAACGACGACGGCGCGACCTCCGTGGGCGCCCATCGAGCTCGGCCTGCTCGCCGGCCGCCCACACGAGCCCGAAAAGCTGACGTCGATGCACCACCGCCACGCGGATCTGGGCGCGAAGGTGATGTGGACCGGCGCCTGGAAACGCCCCCATTCCTACGGCGACCCGGGTGACGAGGCCAAAGCCGTCCACGATTCGCTCGGCGTCATCGACGTCTCGACGCTCGGCAAGCTCATCGTCCGCGGCCCGGACGCGGCCGACTTCCTCGAGCGCATCTACCCGAACAAGTTCGGAGACATGAAACCGGGGCGGATCCGCTACGCAGTGCTAGGCACAGACGCGGGGCGGATCATGGACGACGGCACCGTCGGACGCCTGTCCGAAGAGGACTTCTACGTGACCACCACGTCGACGGGCGCCGAGGGAGTCATCGAGTGGTTCGAATGGTGGAACGCGATCTGGCACCTCGACGTCGAGATCGTGAACCTGACCGGCGCTCTCGCGGCCGTCAACATCGCAGGCCCGAAGGCACGGAGGCTGATGGAGCGCCTTACCGACCTCGACGTCTCGAACGAGGGCATCAAGTACCTCGATGCGAAGCACGCCCGCATCGCCGGCGTCCCCTGCCTCATCCTCCGGATCGGGTTCGTGGGTGAGCTCGGCTACGAGCTCCACTTCGCAAGCCCCTACGGCGAGTACCTCTGGGACACGATCCTCGATCACGGGGCGGAATGGGACATTCGCCCCTTTGGCCTCGAGCCGCAGCGGATCCTCCGCCTGGAGAAGATGCACGTCCTGATCGGTCAGGACACCGACTCCGAGTCGAACGTGCTGGAGGCGGGCATGCCCTGGATCGTCAAGTGGGACAAGGAGGACTTCGTCGGCAAGTGGGCGCTCGAGCACGTGCAGGAGCGCGGCTTCCGGTCGCAGCTCGTCGGGTTCGAGATGGCGAACGGCGTCGTCCCGGCCGAGGGCGGCCAGATCGTGCGCGAGGGCACCTCGATTGGGCGGGTGACGAGCTCACGGCGAAGCAAGCAGCTGGGCAAATCAATCGGCATGGGCTGGGTGCCGCCGGAGCTCGCCGAGGACGGCGCCCGGATCCAGATCAAGGTGGAGGACCGGCTCGAGGAGGCGTCGGTCCGGCTCCGTCCCTTCTTTGACCCCGAGGGGGAGCACCTCAGATCATGAGCACCCTCGACTTCATCTCGATTGACAAGGCCGAGCACTCGGGCCCGTTTCAACCGGTGCTGAAGTCGCCCATGCACAGGCGCCTGACCGAGGCCGGCGCAGTGTTCGAAGAGCGCGACGGCTGGCTGGTCGCAACGCAGGTGCCCGGCCAGGATCGACACCGGATCTCGATTCGGGACGTGACCGCCTCCTACCGGGTCGAGGAGGGAGACGGCTCGCTCGACATCGAGTTCGGGGACGGAGAGCACGGCGTTGTCCCGCCGACCGGCAAGGGCCAGACGCTCGTCGCCAGCTATCGAAGCGGCGCCGGCGGAGCCCGGGAGGGCTTCCTGGATACGAGCGCCGCCTGGGGCGCGATCGAGGTCGACGGGCCTGGGGCGAGCACGGTCATGCGCCGGCTGACCGAGCTCGATCTTGACGACCTGCCCGTGGTCGGAGCGCTCGCACACGTCCGCGCCCTGATTGCGAAGCCAGGCGACGAGCGCTATCTGATCGTGATTCCGCAGGAGTACGGCCACCACGTGTGGGAAGTGGTCGTCGACGCCGCCGACCCGCTTGGAGGCGGGCCGAGCGCGTGAAGGACATCTTCTTCGAAAAGCGCATGTGGCGCCGGCGAGGCGAGCTCAAGCGCCACTACGACGTCGTCATCGTGGGCGGCGGATCCCACGGGCTCGCGACCGCGTACTACCTCGCCAAGGAGCACGGAGTGAAAAACGTCGCCGTGCTCGAGAAGAGCTACATCGGCTCCGGGGCCGCGGGGCGGAACACGACGATCATCCGGTGCAACTACAGAACCCCCGAGGGAGCCCGGTTCTACGAGCAGAGCGTCAAGCTCTACGAGGGCCTCTCGGCCGAGCTCGACTTCAACATGCTCTTCTCCCAGCAGGGGCACCTGACTCTGGCCCACTCGGACCGCGGGATCATCACGGCTACCGAGCGGGCCGAGGTGAACCAGCTCCTCGACATCGACAGCCAGGTCGTCTACCCGGACGAGATCGCGAAGCTCTGCCCCGAGATGGATCTGTCCGACCGGCCCACCTGGCCGGTCGTCGCGGCTCTCTACCATCCGCCGGGCGGAATCATCCGACACGACGCGGTCGTCTGGGGCTACGCGAGGGGAGCGGACCGCCACGGCGTCGAGATTCACCCGTACACCGAAGTGACGGACATCGAGATGCGAAACGGGCGCGCCATCGGCGTCGACACGAATCGCGGCTTCGTCTCGTGCGACCAAGTCGTCTCGGCGGCGGCGGGCTGGTCGACGCTGATCGCCGACATGGCCGACGTGCCGCTCCCAATCACCACCCATATCCTGCAGGCCTTCGTGACCGAGCCCGTGAAGCCGTTCCTCGACGTGGTCATCGTCTCGTCGCAAATGCACGTCTACGTGTCGCAGACAGACCGCGGCGAGTTCCTGATCGGCGCCGAGATCGAGCCCTACTCGACGTACAAGGGCGTGGGAACCTTCAGCTTCCTCGAGTACTCGGCGCGCCATGTGCTCGAGCTCTTCCCGCAGCTCGAGCGAACCAAGATCCTGCGCGCGTGGACGGGCCTCTGCGATCTCTCCCCGGACTACAGCCCCATCCTCGGGAAGACCGAGGTCGACAACTTCCACATCTCCACGGGCTGGGGCACCTACGGCTTCAAGGCGGCGCCGATCGTGGGCGTGACGATGGCGGAGCTCGTCGCGACCGGGAAGCCGCCGGAGCTGATCCAACCGTTCGCGGTCGAGCGCTTCTACACTGACACCATGGTCTCCGAGCTGGCGGCCGCAGCCGTGTCTCACTAGATGGCTGATCGACAATTACCGCACCCTCGGATCGCGGCCCAGACGCGGCGCCAGGCCGCACCCTCCCCCTTGTCAAGGCTACTAGCCTTGCGGGCGGGCGATGGCACACCCTGGCTTGGTCTGACCCGTCCCCGCGGGCACGCCAATTACCGACCAACCATCTGAAGGAGACGAGCATGGCGACGCAGATGCCGTCGAGCCTGGAGATAGCGCAGGAGGCGGAGCTTCTCCCGATTAGCGAGATCGCCGAGCGGGCCGGCCTGAACGACGACGAGTTCGATCTCTACGGGAAGTACAAGGCGAAGGTCGACCTTTCGGTCGTCGAGCGTCTGCAGGAAAAGGCCGACGCCAAGCTCGTCTGCGTAACCGCGATCACCCCCACCAAGGCAGGCGAGGGCAAGACGACGACCTCCGTCTCACTGACCCAGGGCTTAGGCAACATCGGCAAGGACCCCGTGCTCTGCCTGCGCGAGGCGTCTGTGGGGCCCGTCTTCGGGATCAAGGGCGGAGCCGCGGGCGGCGGCTACGCACAGGTGGTCCCGATGGAGGACCTGAACCTCCACTTCACCGGCGACCTCCATGCGATCTCCGCTGCCAACAACCTGCTCGCGGCCATGCTCGAGGCTCATCTCCTGCACGGAAACGAAGCGGGGATCGATCCGCTGACCGTGAGCTGGAGGCGCTGCGTCGACATCAACGACCGCGCGCTCCGCCAGATCGTGGTCGGGCTCGGCGGCCGGACGAACGGCTACGTGCGGGAGACCGGCTTCGACATCACGGCGGCCTCCGAGGTGATGGCGATCGTCGCCGTCGCGCGCGATCTCCACGACCTCCGCCGGCGCCTCGGGGCAATCACCGTCGCCTACACCTGGGACGGCGAGCCCGTGACCGCCGAGCAGATCAGGGCCGCGGGCGCGATGACGGTCCTCCTGAAAGACGCGCTCAAGCCGAACCTCGTCCAGACGCTCGAGCATCAGCCCGCGTTCATCCACTGCGGGCCTTTTGCCAACATCGCGCACGGGAACAGCTCGCTCGTTGCGGATCTGGTCGGGCTGAAGCTCGGCGACTTCGTCGTCACCGAGAGCGGATTCGGCTCCGACATGGGCATGGAGAAGTTCCTGGACATCGTCTGCCGGATCGGCGGCCTTTCGCCCAGCGCGGTCGTGCTCGTCGCGACGGTGCGCGCGCTCAAGCACCACGGCGGCGACATCGACGGCGGTTTGGACGTGCTGGAGAAGGGTGCCGCGAACTTGCAGCGCCACCTCGGCATCGTCAAGGAGTTCGGCCTGAACGCTGTCGTCGCCGTCAACCGCTTCCCGGGCGACTCCGACGAGGAGGTCGAAACGCTCCGGAAGCTGGCGCTCGATTACGGCGCCCACGCGGCCGAGCTGAACGAGGCGTTCGAGCGGGGCGGCGAGGGGGCGGCAGCGCTGGCCGAGGCCGTCGTCGACGCGTCCGAGTCGCCGGCGAAGTTCGATTTCATCTACCCGCTCGAGGCTCCGATCGACCAGAAGATCGAGGCGATCTGCAAGCGCGTCTACGGCGCAGACGGCGCCGCCTTCCTGCCGGCCGCGCAGGAAAAGATCAAGGCGTTCACCGAGCAAGGGTTCGACAACCTGCCCGTCTGCATGGCGAAGACACACCTGTCGCTGTCCCACGACCCGACGCTCCTCGGCGCGCCCACCGGCTTCACGGTACCGGTCCGCGACATCCGGGCCTACACGGGCGCGGGCTGGCTCGTGCCGCTTTGCGGGGATATGCAGACGATGCCCGGGCTCGGCAAGACTCCGGCCGCGTTCAACGTCGACATCGACGAGAACGGTCGCACGGTCGGACTCTTCTAGTGCTCGATCAGTCTGTCTCGGCGTTCCTGGACCAGATCGCGGCAGAAGAGCCTGCGCCCGGCGGCGGCGCTGTGGCCGCCGTCGTCACGGCCATGGCGGCAGGCCTCGTAGGCATGGGTGCCCGTTTCTCCCGCAAGCATTGGGACGGCTGGAAATCGGTCGCCACGGAAGCTGACGCAATTCGCGAACAGGTGGCGCAGCTCGCTCAGGCGGACGCGGACGCGTTTGCGGAGTATCTCGCCGCAATCCGGCTCCCCAAAGACGAGCAGGAGCGCGACCAGGCCATCGCCAGGGCCACCGACCGAGCGGCCGCGGTGCCGCTCGAGATCGCGGCGGCGGCCGCAAAGGTCGCCGATCTGGCCGCGGCCCTGGCGGAGAACGGCAATCCGAATCTGAAGGACGATGCCGTCTCGGCTGCGCTCTTTGCAGAGGCGGTGGCCAGGGCCACGGCGAACCTCGTGGCCGCGAACCTCGGGCGCGAGGACGACGGGCGCGTCATCCAGGCTCGCCGCCACGCCGTGAACGCCTCCGGTGCAGCCGAGGAGGCGCTGGCCGCCACCACCTAAGCGCTTCACCGGGCAACGATTGCGAAGCGGTGTACGGTTTCGCCGTGAGCTCGGAGAGCACGGTTCGTGCCCACGTCATCGACGGCGAGGCGTTCGCCGCGGAGCTTCGCGAGGACGTGGAGCAGGAGTTTCGGTCCCTCACCTCCCTTGGCATCCGGCCCGGTCTCGCCACCGTCCTCGTTGGTGACGATTACGCGGCCGCGGCCTACGAGCGGCGCGTCCGCCGACTGGCCGAGGAGCTCGGCTGCCACTACACGTCGGAGCCCCTCGGGCTCGACGTCGAGCAGGCGGAGGCGCTCGCAGTCGTCGGCAAGCTGAATGCCGATCCCCGCGTCTCGGGGATCCTGATCCTGCGGCCGCTCCCGCCACAGGTCTCCGAGGCTCAGCTCTACCAGATGCTCGATCCCCTGAAGGACGTAGAGGCCGTTCACCCGGTGAACGCCGGCCTGCTCGCGCTCGGCGAGCCACGCTTTACGCCATCGACTCCCGCCTCTGTCTTCTACATGCTCGATCGCTACGTCACGGAATCGGGCCGAGATCCCGGGACGTTCTACAACGGCCTCGACCTGGTGCTCGTCGGCCGCTCCAACAACGTTGGGAAGCCCGCCCTCTGGCTCGGCCTCGCCCGCGGCGCTACCGTGATCTCGTGCCACCACCACACGTCCGCGGCAGGACGCCTGGCTGAACACACGCTCGCGGCCGACATCATCATCGTGGCGGCAGGCGTCCCCGGGCTCGTCGCCGGGGAAATGGTCAAGGAGGGCGTGATCGCGATCGACGTCGGCATCAACCCGCTGAAGGACGAGGAGACCGGCAAGACCCGGCTCGTCGGCGACCTCGACTTCGAGAGCGTCGCAGCGAAGGCCGAGGCGATCTCGCCCGTTCCGGGGGGCGTGGGGCCGATCACGGACGTATGGCTCCTGAAGAACACGGTCGAGGCAGCGCGCTACCGGGCCCAGCTCTAGCACGCCGGTGTTCCGAAGGGGGTCGGGCTCGGGATTAGCTCATTGAGCCTGGACGGCTCGCGTGTCGTCCCGGAGGATCCAGAAGAGCATTGCCTCATGGTCGCTCAGGTTGCGCCAGCTCGCCACGCCGCTTCGCTCGGCGAGGAGCGTCTCACCGGCGCGCAGGACAGGCCGCCCCGTGTCCAGCACCACCTGGACGAGCCCGCTCGCGACGGCCACGAGCTCGACACCCTTGTGCGAGGTTCCGGGCGAACCGGATCCGCCGGGCGGAAGCCGGACGACGTAGGCGCGGAGACCCGCCTCCGGATTGTCGAGGAGCGGCAGGAGCGTCGACTCGGTCAGCTCTAACGGGTCGTGGCGCCGCCCGAGCCGGTAGCCCGGAGCAACGTCCCCACGCAGGAGCTCGTCAAGCGTGATCTCGAGTCGCGCGGTCAGCGTCAGGAGGGTCTCGAGCGAGAGGCCGCGCTGCCCCCGCTCGGCCTGGGAGATCGCGCTCGGCGAGACGTTGGCGAGACGGGCGAGGTCGCTCTGACTCAGATCGCGGTTGAGGCGGAAGGCGTGGAGGGCCGCACCAAGCCGCGCGGCCGCCGGGGCGACCGTGAGCTCAGGCCTGCCATCGTCGAGCCGGTAGCGAAAGACGTTGCCCTGCACCCCCGCCGGCCTCCCCTCGGCCTTGGAGATCCGGAGGCGATCGTCCCCGAGCGCGATCACGCATTGGGTGATCTCCTCGATCTCGCGACGGAAGTTGCGCGGGTGGCGGCTCGGCACGAACGACCAGTAGCCGATCGCGCCGACCTCGAGCAGATGCGGACACGTCTTCGAGAAGAAGCGCAGCGCCTTCTCCGTGCCCCAGCGCTCCGTCATCGACTCCATGGGCTCGAACAGGATCAAGTCGCGCTCGACGGGGCTACACCGCCGGCTGATCGCGGCGAGGAGGTCCTCTGGCTCCGCCAGAGGAGAGTCCGGCCGCGCGTCGATCACGGTGAAGCCCGGATAGCTTCTCTCGAGCTCGGCGGGGTCGGTCGTGAGCGAGACGAACGCCGCGAGCTGATACTGCGACGCGGTTCCCGCCACCGCCCCATAGAAGGCGTCGAGAGGAGCATCCTCGTCCGTCTGCCAGACGACGTTGTCCCCCCAGTAGAGGCCGCCGAGAGCGTCGTCGAGAGCCGGAATGCCGGAACTCGCCGTGAGCGCGCCGGTAGCTTCGCTCACGACCGTTTCCGGCCCATCAAAGCACTGCTACAGAAATTCGTCACGGTCAACATCCATGCTTCACCAGCAGGATAGAAGAGCCGTGACGGGCTAGGGTGAAGCAGACCCCCGTGTCCTGACCCGGCCGGAGCCTGGGCTGCTCTAGGCGGAGGTCGCCTCCGGCCTCCAGCCCACCTTGCTCTGGTCGACCAGCAGTACATTCGTGCTCACGGTCGCGCGCAGGCGGATATCCCAGTCGCTGTACTGACCCTTGCAGGACGAGCAGGCTCGCAGGACATTCCCATCCTCGAGCGAGAGATGCCCCCACGCGTTCCGCGAGAGGAGCCCGTCGGCCTGCTTGCGCCCGCAGAGGGTGCAATGGAGAAGCAATGTCATGAGTTTATTTCTACTCCTTAATCGTTGGGTTTACCAGGGACCGATGAAGGGCCCGTCCACGTCGGCTGCGACGAGGATGATCACGATCACGATGCAGAGAATCGAGAGGCCGAACATGAACGGGGTCACGCGGGGATCGTGTGACTGCTCGGGGGGGAACTCGATCTGCCTCTCGCGGTGGCGTACTGGTCTGTCGACCATCTCTTCTCCTCTCGGTCCCTACGTACCGGGATGGGTCGAAGGGCCCGCCATCGGCGGCTGGCTCGGGCCGGGGCCGGGATACGCGCCGCCGGGCATCGGGAGGCCGCCGGCAGCCCGAAGCAGCGCGGCCTGAGCCTGAAGCTTGTGCTGCTCGAGCATGACCCACCCGACCAGGGACACGATCATCACGATCACGCCGAGCGCGGTCAGGATGTAGGTCCCGGTCGAGTTCTCGGGCCCGAACGTCCAGAAGGCGGTGATGTTTTCGCCCCACTTGTCAAACGGAAAGCTGTCAATCACGGGATCCGCCTTTCGTCGGCAATCTGTGCGTCGTCCGGTGTACGGCGACGCTGCTCACGCACCGCCCAGCCGCCCAGTGTTCCGATGACGAGCACCATGAACACGAGCGAGAAGATGAGTGTGGCCATCGTCTACACCCCCACCCTTGGTGGAGGAGCCCCTCGGTGCGAGCCGCTCGCTCCATTGAGCTGCGAGAAGGCCTCGAGCAGAACGGGGGCCGCCTCGACTTCCTCGCCGTCCGGAAGGACGATCGTCTCCGGAACACGCTCGAACTCGGGGAAGAAGTCCTGCTGGAACTCGGCCATGTCGAGCCCCTCGAGCTCCACCTCGGGCGGCACGCGGAGCAGATTCGCCTTCTTCAGCGCCCAGCTCGCGAGATAGCCCGGGAGGAATGCGAGCGGCAGGAACGCCATCATGCCCACGAGTTGCCCGCCGAACGACGACTCGATGTTGTTGACGCCGGTCGGGAAACCGCCGGCGAAGATACCGACGAGGAAGACGCCGTAGAACCCGCACACGCCGTGGACCGCGACCGCACCGACGGCGTCGTCGATGCGGAGGTTCTTCTCGATGTAGCCGCCGGCGTAGACGGCGAGCATGCCGCCCGAGATCGAGAGGAGGTACGCGAGGGACGGGTGGTAGACATCGGCTCCCGCCGACACCGAGATGACGCCCGCGAGGCCGCCTGAAAGCGTCCAGAACGGGTCGCCCTTGCTCGCGAACCATCCGCCCGTGAAGCCTCCGGCAAAGCCGATCGTGATCACGAAGGCGATCGCGCCGAGTGTCGTCGGCGAGAGGTAGATGTTGAGCCAACCGGGGAAGATTGTGGACTGGATCACGAGGCAGGCGGCGTAGAAGCCGTAGAAGCCCGTGAAGATCAGCATCAGCCCCATGAGCGTCATGTGCGTGTTATGGGGTCTGAACGCTCGCGCGCGGCCGCGCATGTCGTACTTCCCGATCCGAGGCCCCAGATTCAGCAGCACGCCGAGGGTGAAGGCGCCCGCCACTCCGTGGACGACGGCCGACGCAATCGAGTCGTGGAAGCCGTAGTTGGTGACGAGCCAGCCGCCGGAGCTCCAGCCCCAGGCCGCGTCCATGATCCAGACGGCGGAGCCGAGCAGAACGGTCAGCACGAGATAGGCGGAGAGCCGGACGCGCTCGATCAGCGCCCCGGACATGATCGAACCCGTCGTCCAGGAGAAGAGCAGGAAGGCGAGGAAGAAGACGGCGCTGACGTGATCCTGGAGGTTCGGGCCCATTGCGGCCGACCAGGGCGCGGTGGCGCCGCAGAAGCCGGGGAATTCAGATGGCCCTGCATGCCCCTGAGCCGGGCCGCCGGGCTCGAAGCAACCGTAGATGTACCAGCCGAAGTAGTAAAAGCTCGGAGTCACGACGGCGATCGTGAGGATGTTCTTGATCGCCGTAGACATGATGTTCTTGCGTCGGGCCACGCCGGCCTCGTAGGCCATGAAACCCACGTGGATGAGCCACATGATCACGACCGTGAAGAAGTAGAACTGCTCGGTCAGGATCTGGGAATCGAGAGCGACTTTGCTCTCGAGCTCTGTCACCGTGGCCTGCCCGAACACGGTCGCAAGCAACGACATCATCAGCAAATCCTCCTAGGACGCACGCAGATAAGCGATGCTAACACCCCGGATAGCGAAAAAAAAATAGAGCATCGCGCGGACGTCTCGACACCAGGTGCGGGCCTACCGTGCTCTCGGCCGAGGCCGGTTTCCTCCACGGAGGGCCGAAACGAGCCTACGGGGCGCGATTGCGATGGATCTCGACGACGTCGCCGGTCTGGCCGTCGACGACAACGACCGTTGTCCTGTCGTAGGAGCCGACCGCATTGACGGTCGAAAGCGAGACAGCCCAGAAGCCCTCTGATTGGAAGCCACGCTTCAGATACCGGACCTGGACGCGGTCGGGCTCGTAGTCGATCACGCCCCGCGCGATCTCGGTCGCTCGCTCCTTGCTGATCTGCGTCTCGGACGAGCCGCAGCTTCGCGAGACGAGGAACGCCGCGAGGAGCACCACGAGCACCACCGCCGCCTTTCCGAGCGGGCGATCCCGGAAGGTTCTACGCTCGTGCGGTGTGCCAGCGACGGTAGGCAACGAACCCCCGGAGAGCCAGGTAGCCAACGAAGTGCGTCAGAAAGACGAAGCTGAGCCACCAAGCCCACCATTTCCAGTGCCACTCCTGCTCGCGGAGCTCGATCGCGGTCAGGTACAGAGCGAGGGCGAGCGAGAGAAGGAGGACGACCGGAGGCGGCCCGGAGAAGAGAAAGAGGAGCACGCGCTTACCCTAATCCGTCCGCGCGGTGAGGACGCGGGGTGACAGGGGCCGGGTGACCTCATTCGCCCGAGCGAACCCTACGACCAGGGGTAAGGCGAGTGGGAAACCGGGTGCAGGTCGCCCGTTGCGAAGCGCTCGTAGCGGAACGGATAGAGCAGGCTGGAGTGCTCCCCGACGAGCACTTTCGCGACTTCCCGCCCAACGCCGATCATCTTGTAGCCGTGATTCGAGTCGAGGACCATGTACACGTTCGGGCGCATGTAGTCGAAGACCGGGAAGTTGTCGACCGTGAAGGCGCCCATCCCTCCCGACCGGGCCTGCTTGTAGAGCGGGCGCTTTCCTTCGAAGCGGCTCATCGCGTGGGAGAGGGCGGCGCACCACATGTCGGGAAACGCTGGGTCAACGTCGGTCGTCGCCGGGTACGGATCGAGCTGGACGTCCTCGCCGACGACGAGCGGGGAGGCGCCTCCCTGGACGCCGTGGCGGTCGCGCTTGAAGTAGATGCCCCAGAGCTCGTCAGTGACGAGCTCGCCCTCGTCGGTCGAGAGCGGGGCATCCGTGTCCAGGTGGATGACGGGCGGAGCCCCGCCGTCCGCGGTCGCGAACATCGATGGGTCGACGGTGATCTCACCTTCCTGGAGGTTCCAGTAGGTCCACATCGGCCGGTCGGTCGCAACGTCGCCGGCAGAAGTCCGCACGTCGATCCGATCCGGTAGCCCGAGCATGGCCCAGAACTGCTTTGCCCAGGGACCGGGTGCGATGACGAGCTGCTCTCCGACCTCGATCCGGCCCTGGTTCGTGTCGACGGCTGTCACCGACTCGTCCGAGGCGGATTCGAGGCCTGTTACCTCGACTCCAGAGAGAATGCTGACTCCCTCCGACGCACACTTGCCTGCGAGTCCTTGGACGGACTCCTTGTTGAACGCAAAGCCGCCCTGATGCTCGTGGAGACAGATGGTCACGCCGCGGGCGCGCCAGTCCGGGAAGAGCGACTTCATGTGGGCGTCCACCTCGGCTTCGCCGGTCAGGAGCTCGGACCGGTAGCCGATCTGCTCCTGCCGCTCGAATGTCGCCGCGAGATCCGATTCTTGAACTTCGGGGCCGAGGGCGATGTACCCGACCGCCTGGTAGGCATACGCCTCCGGATCGGACTCCCACACCTCGACGCACGCCTGCATGAGCTCGCTCATAGCGGGCTGGAAGTAGTTGTTGCGAACGACGCCGCAGGCGATCCCGGACGCCCCGGCGCCGGGGCCGCACTTGTCCAGGACGACGATGTCGCTTCCCGACCCGAGCCTGCGGGCTCGAAGCTCGCGCGCCAGGTGATAAGCGGTCGAAAGGCCATGGATTCCGGCGCCGACGACGACGTAAGGTGAAGAGCCCGACAGTGGCATCTATTGCCTCACCGGCAATGACGTGTCCATAATGACAATTCAAAACCTACCATGACGAGAACCGGACGACCAGCCGTACGTCATATCGCCGCCGTCGAGCGGGGATTCGCGGTCCTCGACGTCCTCGCCGCCGGGCGGGAGCTGGGGACGAACGAGGTCGCTCGGCTCACGGGGATCAATGCCAGCACGGTGTCCCGCCTTCTCGCCACGCTTGCGCACGCCGGCTACGTCGAGCACGTGGCCGAAAGCGGACGCTACCGGCTGGGGCTGCGTCTCCTCGAGCTCGGAAATGCAGTCCTCGCGCGGCTCGACCTGCGCGAGATCGCCCATCCCCACCTGCAGGCGCTCGCCGAGGCGACGGGCGAGACGGTGACCCTTTCGGCGCCGGGCGAAGGGCATGCCGTGACCGTCGACTTCGTCCAGAGCGCCTCGGTCGTGCAGAGCGTCGCGCGGCTGGGGCGCCCGAGCATCGGCCACGCGACCGCCGCCGGCAAGATCGTGCTCGCGTTCTCGGAGGGCGATGCGCCCGCGACGCTCGAGGCGCATACGGACCGGACGATCACCGACCGGAGAACGCTCGCAGGAGAGCTCGAGCGGATCCGCTCCCAGGGCTTCGCCGAGGCGGCCGGCGAGCGCGAGGTCGAGCTGAACGCCATCGCCGCTCCGGTCTGGGGAGCACAAGCCGAGCTTGTCGGGATCCTCGGTCTTCAAGGCCCTGCGCCACGTTTCGGGCCAGCCGCAATGCACGGGGCTCTCCCGATGCTCGTGGAGCGCGCCGCGGCGATCACGGCTGGCCTCGGCGGTGCGCCACCTGATAGATACCCGCAGTCACCGAAGGAACGAGGGGAGCCCGCATGAGCGACAGCGTCATCAAGACCGCCTTCGACGAGGCACAGAGAAAGCTTGGAGCCGACTTCATGGAGTGGGAGGGCTGGTGCTGGCCGAATCATTTTGGCAATCCGATTGCCGAGCATCAGGCGGTCCGGGAGCGGGTCGGGGTCTGGGACGAGTCGCCCCTGAGGAAATGGGATTTCCGCGGCGGCGAGGCCCTCGCGGCGGCCGATCGCATCTTCACGAACGACATGATCGGGCTCGAGGTCGGCCAGATCCGCTATGCGCCCTTCTGCGACGAGAACGGGAAGATGGTGGGTGACGGGACGGTCTTCAAGTTCGCCGACGACCACGCGTGGGTGATCACGGCCCTCGACTCCGACCTCGACCACTTCCGGGAGGTCGTGGGCGATCTCGACGTGCAGATCGACGCGATCACGGAAGAGCTTCCGCACCTCCAACTACAGGGCCCCCGGTCTCGCGACACGCTCGCCTCTCTCTGCGACGCCGACGTCCAGTCCCTGCGCTACTTCCGCTTCTGGCCCGACGAGGTCCACGTCGGCGGCGTGCCGTGCTGGGTCTCGCGCACCGGGTACTCGGGGGAGCTCGGGTTCGAGATCTTCTGTCGCCCGGATGGGGCCGAGCAGCTGTGGAACGCCGTCACCGGAGCCGGCGTTCAGCCGTATGGCCTGGCCGCGGTCGAGACGATTCGCGTCGAGTCGGGGCTCATCTTCATCGGGTACGACTACTTCCAGCACGAGACAGACCCGTTCGACATGTCGCTCGACAAGGTGATCGTCCTCGACAAGGGCGACTTCTGCGGCAAGGCAGCGCTCCAGGAGACGGCAAAAAGCCCACCGAAGCGCCTGAAGACGGTCGTCCTCGACGGCGACGAGGTGCCCGAGTACGGCGCCGAGATGATGAAGGAGGACCAGCCCGTCGGCACGCTCACGAGCCCATGCCAGAGCCCGACGCTCGGAAAGGTGATCGGCATGACGGTCCTCGACGCACACACGGCCGCGGAGGGCGAGACAGTGGATGTGGTGCTCGGCGAGGGGACGGCCCGGGCGACCGTCGAGACCCTGCCGATCTACGACCCGGAGAAGAAGCGGCCGAGGAGCTAGCCAGCGATGACACTCGAGATGCGAGCGGACTGCGAGCGCTGCGGCCAGGCGCTCGACGCGGCTGGAGAAGCCTACATCTGCACGTTCGAGTGCACCTTCTGCGGTGACTGTACGACCGCGATGGACGCCGTCTGCCCGAACTGCGGCGGCGAGCTCGTCCGCCGGCCGCGGCCCGCGGCAGGCCCAGGCGGCTAGATCGGGCCGTCGGCCAGGAGCTTCCGGAAGGCCGAATACTGGCCGAGCTTCCCCACGGTGACGAGCGTGTCGCCCTCCTGGATGACATCGTCCGGCTGCGCCCCGCTGACCGGCTCCGGCTCCCGCAGGATCGCGATGATCGTGATGCCCGTTCGCTGCCGGAAGCCGCACTCGGCGAGCGAGCGCCCGATGGCCGGACTCCCTTCGGGAACCGGAATCCACTCGATCGTGAGCTCGCCGAGCGCCATCTCGAGCTCCTCGACGATCTTCGGGCGCTCGTACGCGCCGCCCAGGACGGCTCCGAGCTGGCGCGCCTCGTCGTCGTCGAGGCGGATCACGACCCGCGGCTCCTCGTCGCTCGCATGGCGAAAGAAGTAGATCTCGCGGATTCCGTCGGTGTGCAGGATGATCGCGATGCGTGCCCCCTCGCCGGTCTTGAAGGCGTACTTGACACCGACTCCCGGCAGGCGTGTCTCTCGGAGGTCGATCGTCATCGGCTGCGTGATCGGTCGGTGGCGTGAGCGAGCATCTAGCTTCCGTCCAGTCTAGGCGGCGGGAAGAGTAGCCAGCCCAGACGCTTGGATTCCTTCATAAGGACGATGCCGATCGTGGCTGTCGCGAGCACGTAGAGCCCGGCGAAGGCGACGATGTCCGACTGGACGCCCTCGGAGATGCGCGGGTTCGCGGCTGCGAGCTGTGCGAGAACGATGGTGAACTCGCCGTGCGCTACGAGTGCTAAGCCCGCGTTCAGGCTCTGCCGGCGTGTGAAGCCGCCGACGAAGCCGGCGACGTAGCCGCCGCTTGCCTTTCCCACGACCGTCAGCGCCACGGCGAGAATGAGAATCCACCACACGCTCCCGAGGGCGGCCACGTCGATCGAGAGCCCGAAGACGAAGAAGAAAAGGGCTCCGAAGAGGTCCCGGAAGCTGAAGAACCGCTCTTCGATCTCGGCGCGAGCCCCGGTGCCGGCGAGGACGACGCCGGCCATGAGGGCACCGATCGCCTCGGAGAGGCCGAGCGCATCCGCGAGCGCAGCCATCCCGATCAGGAACGCAAAGGTCGCGAGGAGGAAGAACTCGCGCGGCAGCCGGTCGAGGAGCCGGTCGAAGGAGTGAGCAAGCCAGCGGGAGGCGGCAAGCGAGCCCGTGACGAAGAGGAGCGCCTTCAGTACGACCACGAGAGTCGACGTGAGCTCGCCTCCGCCGCCCCCGGCTAGGCCGAGGACGAACGCGATCGCCAGATCCTCGAAGACGAGGATCGCTAGCACCAGATCCGTCTCGTCGTCGGCCAGCCGGCGAAAGTCGATCAGCCCCTTGACTGTGACCGCGCTCGACGAGACGTAGATCGCCGCCGCGAGGATGAGCGCGCCGAAGCTCGGCCCGAAGGCGGCGAGCCCGACGATGAGCCCGAGCCCCGCGTTCACGACGAGATCGACCATGCCGCCGGTGACGACATGGCGGCCGCTTCTCAGGATGCGGTCGAGCGTGAACTCGAGCCCGAGAAAGAAGAGGAGGAAGACAATCCCGAGCTCGGCCACGAAGCTCGTAACCTCGGACGGCTCGATCAGGCTCAGGATCTCGGGCTCGTTCGGCCCGAGGAGCAGTCCCGCCAGGAGGTAGGCGGGAATAGCGGAGAGCCCAAAGCGGCTCGCAATGAAGCCGAGCACGCCGAGGACGACGACTGTGACGGCGAGGTCGCCGAGCTCCATCCGCTAGCTGGCCATCCAAACGAGGCAGCCGGCCCGCTCTAAGCGCGCACTGAGCTTCGTGCGCATGACCGGGCGGGCGCCTGACGAGGCGGCCGCATCGGCAGCCCAGCCCAGGGGGTCCCGTCGGGCCAGAGGCATACCTCCTACTCCGGGGGGTTCTCCCAGCGCGGCGCGTTCTGTGCCGCGCGGCGGACGCTGCGCCGCAAGTCACAGGTGATCGTAATCGGCGGCCGCTTCATCGACGCCGATTGTATTGCCACCTGTGCTCCCGACCCGTGAGCCTCGCCCACGCTCGGTCGGGAGCTAGGCGACGAGACCGAGCAGGACGAGCCCTGCGATCACGAGCGCGACCCCGGTCCACTGGGTCGGTGTCGGGCGCTCGTGCATGAGCGCGACGCCCACGACGATCGGCACGACCGAGTAGGGAGCGGCCGCGGTCGCCACGATCGACGTTTCGGCGTGCCGGACGCCGAAGTTAAACGCGACGTAGCCGATCGTGTCGACAGCCGCGATGAACCCGATCATCGCTAAGAGGCCGGGCGACCGGTGCGGGAAGCGCCATACTCGGCCCAGGAGTGCGGTACTGAGGATGAAGAGGGTCGAGAAGCCCCGCGCCACGAAGATCGGCACGAGCCAGCCGTACTCGTCGCTGAAGTAAGACACGCCGTAGACGAACGCCCCGATCAGGACTGCCGTGGCCAGCGCGAGAACGATCCCGAGCGCGGCCACCCGCTCGATCGCTCGAATCTGGGTTAGGTCGGAAGAGGCGAGCAGGACGCCGAGGAGGGCGATCGCGATCGCGAGCGCCTCGCCGGCCGACAGGCGCTCGCCCGAGATGACGACTGCGCAGATGACCGTCACCGCCGCGTAGGCCGAGACGATCGGGCTCACGATCGAGATGGGCCCGATGGCAAGCGCGCGATAGAAGGCGAGGTAAGAGAGCCAGCCGAGGACCCCGACGAAGGCAAGCCAGGCGAGGTCGCCGCCGGTCAGCCCTGAGAGCCCTCCGCCGGACGCGAAGAGCATGACGGCGAGGATGGCTGTCGCCAGGAGATGGAACCCGAGCACGACGCGCAGCGCTCCCGTTCGCCGCGACGACATGGCAGCGAAGTAGTCGGCCAGGCCCCACGAGAGGGCGGCCGCGAGGCCGAGGGCGATCCCCAAACTAGCGCGCTCGGGCAGCCTCGACGAGCTGGGCGAAGGGCTCGAGGAAGCGGCGGTCGACCCGCCACTCTTCCTGGAGCTCCCACTGCACGGCCAGCACGTAGCCGTCGCCGTCCAGCTCGACCGCCTCGACGACGCCGTCCGGCGCGCGCGCAACCACACGAAGGTCCGGCGCGACGGCGTCGAGTGCCTGGTGGTGGAAGCTGTCCACCTCGATCTCGTCGACCCCGAGGGCGGCGTGCAGCCGACTGCCCGGCTCGACGCTGATCGAGTGCCGCGGGTGCTCCGGAACCTCCTCCTCCCCCTCGAGCGAGGAGCGCTCAACCTCTTTCCAGGCCTTCCAGCCGCGGTCGGATGGATGCTCGGACCATTCGGGCTTGAGCGCGACGTCCTGCACGAGCGTGCCGCCGAGCGCGACATTCAGCATCTGGATCCCTCGGCACATACCCAGGAGCGGAAGGCCTCGGTCGAGCGAGCGCTCGACGAGCTCGAGCTCGAACGCGTCGCGTCGCGGGTCGGTGTGGGTCAGGTGCTCACTCGGTTCCTGCCCGTAGCAAGTCGGGTCGATGTCTCGGCCGCCGCCGAGCAAGATGCCGTCACAGGCGTCGAGCGCGTCCGCAAGGTAGCCGCTGACCCGGGGGAGCCCGAACCCGACGCCGCCCGCGAGCGCGAGCGGCCGCTGGAAGCCGACACCCGCGTAGTCGCCGAAGTCGTGCAGGCCGAGCGAGAGCCCGATGACCGGTTTCCGCCCATCCCTGGTCACGCAGACACTTATATCCGAGGGCTTGGTTCCCCACCCGGGTATCGATTAGGGTCGCGGCACCGATCCGCCCGAGTCGAAGGAGAGCGGCATGGCGAAACGGACAACGTCAGGTGCGGCAACGAACGGCGACCCCACCGAGGAGTTCGTCGAGGAGTGGCGGACAGCCGCGTACAACTGCTACAGCTCCGGTCACAAGTTCTGCCGCGAGGTCTGCCCCGTCATGCAGGTCACGCGAGACGAGGCCCACACGCCGACGGCCTTCCACGCGAACGTCGTCGCGATGGATGAGGGTCATCTGACCATCGAGGACGTCGCGCGCGATTACGTCCATTGCACCCAGTGCGGCGCCTGCGAGCTGCGCTGCCCGAACACGCTCTTCACCGGCGACTTCTACCGCTTCCGAACGCGGACGGTCGACCTGGTGAAGGCGGCGCGGGCGCTCGCGGTCGAGCACGGTGTCCACCAGCCCAACTGGCAGCGCTGGAACGAGCTGACCGACAAGGCGAAAAGCGAGCCCGTGCTGAACGGGACGCCCGTCTCGCAGGAGCACGTGGCGGACTGGGCTGCCGGGCTCGACCTCCCCGTCGGGGGCGAGACGGTTCTCTTCTGCGACTGCGAGGCTGCCTTCTACCGCACGAGCGTCCCGCGAGCGGTTGCGCAAATCCTCCGCAAGGCGGGCGTCGACTTCGGGCTCATGCGTGAGCAGTGGTGCTGTGGCGGCCCGGCGGCCGAGATGGGCTACGCCGACCAGGCGCGGCGCTTCGCCGAGCACAACGTGGCCGACTGGCGTGCGGTCGGGGCCAAGCGGATCCTCGTCGTCGACCCACACGACTACATCTCCTTCACAGAGGACTACCCGGGCTACTTCGGCGAGGATTACGACTTCGAGATCGTCCTCGTCGTCGAGCTTGTCGCCGAGCTCTTAAGGGACGGAAAGCTGACGCTTACCGTCCCGATCGACCGCGTGGTTACCTACCACGACGCCTGCCGGCTGAACAAGAGGAAAGGCATCCACGCCGCCCCGCGGGAGATCTTGCGGGCGATCCCGGGGCTCACCTTCAAGGACGTCGACCACGTCACCCAGTGGTCGTACTGCTCGGGCGCGGGCGCAGGGCTAGGGATCGAGCGCCCCGATCTGACCGCGGAGATCAGTCGCCGGCGGGTCGAGCGCGCCAAGGCGCTCGAGATCGACACGCTCGTCTCGGCGTGTGTGTGGTCGGAGCGGCCGCTCTCGGAGCAGGGCGAGAAGCAAGACGTGGAGGTGGTCGACCTGATGGAGCTCGTCGCGCAGGCGGCGGGCCTGGAGGTCTGAGATGGCTACCGTCGCCGTGTCCGACTCGGTCCTCGACCGGCTCGTCGAGATCTGCGGCGAGGAGCACGTCTTTGCCGGCAAGTCGGCGCGCTTCAATCGCGCCCGCGTCCCGTCGCCCTTCCCCGTGCACCGCTGGGCGGAGCACGTGCCGGACGCCGTCGTCCTCCCGACGTCGGCCGAGCAGATCTCCGAGGTGGTCAAGCTCGCCAACCAGGAGCGGATCCCGGTCGTCCCGCGGGCCGGCGGCACCGGGCTGACCGACGGGGCCGTGCCGCTCCGGCACGGGATCATGGTCGACGTCAAGCTGATGAACCGGATCCTGGAGCTCGACCTCGAGGACCGCACGGTCACCGTGCAGCCCGGGATCAACATGCTGAAGCTCTCGGAAGAGCTGCGGCCGCACGGTTTCATCTATCCCGACGACCCGGCCTCGTACCCGTGCTCGCTCGTCGGCGGGCGGATCGGGACGAGCGGCTGGTCGCTGATCGGCAGCAGGTACGGGCACACGCGCGACCTCGTGATCAGCTTCGAGATCGTGCTCCCGACCGGCGAGATCATCCGCGTCGGCGACGGGGGCGGGAAGAAAGTGCGGAAGTCGTCCAGCGGCTACCAGCTGAAGCACCTCTTCATGGGGCATCAGGGAACGCTCGGGATCGTCACGGAAGCGACGCTCGAGCTCGTCAAGCGGCCCGAGGCAGAGTTCTCGGCCTTCTACGCCTACCCGTCCTACCTGGACGCGTGGAAGGCGACCGGTGACTTCGCTCGTTCCGGCGCCGCGACGCTGGCCGGGGTCGTCCTCTTCGACGAGTGGAAGGTCGCGTACCTCCGCCGAGACGACGAGGCGTACATCCCCCAGCCGGAGTCGGTAAAGGCCGTCGTGGCGCTCGCCATGTACGGCAACGACGACGAGGTGAGGGCCTCGGCCAAGCGCATGCTCAGGATCGGGAAGGCTTCCGGGGGGGAGTACCTGGGCGACGAGATCTCCCAGGGTGACTGGGCGTCGCGCCACGACCGCTACGCGACGCCGCTCCACGGCCGCGCTCGAGACGGCCAAGTCGCGCCGATGAGCTGGCATTGCGAGGACGCGTCGATCCCCTACTCGCAGCTCCCGGCCGTCCGGGAGAAGTGGCACGCGATCGCCGCCGGGCTGCGCGAGCGATTCGACATGTTCGACGACTGGGGCATGTTCGCCTACACGAATGGAGCGTTCAAGCCCTGGGGCGACTATCTCACCGAGATCGACATCGGCATCTGGGAGATGCAATGGGACGACGAGAGCTGGGCCGTGTGGGTGGACGCGAAGCGCGAGATTGCCCGTGTCGCGATCGAGCACGGCGGCTCGATCTCGGCGTGCCACGGCTCGTGCCGCGAGGGGGAAGTCGACCTCGTCCCCGTCGAGCTGGGCGGCGGCTTCGAGGTGATGAAGAAGCTCAAACGGGCACTTGACCCGCTGAACGTGATGAACCCTGGCAAGTATCTGCTCGACCAGGCCTACGAGGAGGGAAACGAGTGATCGGTTTCAGGCTGGCCGCGCAGAAGCCGCCCGACGCGAAGCGCGTGAAGGACGACGTTGTCATGCGCTTCGACCACATCTACGAAGTCGACCCCGCTCTGATGTCCGAACATGCGCCCCAGCAGGAGATTCCGGCCTGGGACACGCACCGCATCGTCGACAGCCGCTGGGAGCACCTGGCCTGGATGCACGACCATTTCGCTGACTCGGTCGTCTCGGGTGATGAGCTTCTAGCCGAAATCGAAGCCGAGGAGGGCAACTGACATGAAGTTCAGCTACGCGACGCTTCTCGACTACCCGCTCGTCGACTCCCTCGAGATGATCAAGAAGGCGGACGAGCTCGGGTACCACGCCTGTTACGCGGCGGACGAGACCTGGCACAAGGACCTCTGGGTTCTCTTTGCCGCGGCCGCCGACAAGACGGAGAGAATCCACTTTGGTCCGAGTGTGTCGGGGATCTGGCTCAGGGAGCCGACGCTGCTCTGCCAGGCGCTCGCGAGCCTGGACGAGCTCACGGGCGGCCGGGCGGAAGGCGTCTTCTCCATCGGCAACTTCGGGCTGCTGGCCCAGTACGGGGTGGACTGGACGAAAATCAAGTCGTTCTCCCGGGTCAAGGAGGCGCATCACGTCATGCGCACGTTCCTGGACGACGGCGCGATCACCTTCGACGGCGAGTTCTACAAGTACAGCGGGCTCTTCACCTTCGCGCGGCCGGTGCAGGAGCGCCTCCCGCTCATGATCGGGGCGATGCGCGGACCGAAGTCCTTCGAGCTCGCCGGCGAGGTCTCCGACGGCGTCCACCACGCGCTCAGCTACTCGAAGGAGGCCTACGACTACCTGGTCGAGCACGTCAAGATCGGGGCTGAGAAGGCTGGACGGGACTGGCGCAAGCTCGACATCGGCGCCTGGTGCGTGGCCACCTGCGCGCCGGATTCCGTCGAGGCAAAGAAGGCCGCTCGGACGATCGTCGCCTTCTACCTCTCCGCGCACCCGGACGAGCAGCTCGAGCGCCACGGGATCGATCCCGCCGAGACCAAGGTGATCATCGAGGCGCTGGGGAGAGGTGAGCTCGACAAAGCCTACGAGCTGACGACGCCGGAGATCGCCGACAAGCTCTCGATCGCGGGCACGCCCGAGGAGTGCGTAGCGAAGATCAAGGAGATCGAGTCGGCAGGGGTCAATCACATGATTCTCTGCATCACCGACCCGGCGATCCTGAAGGCGTTCACCGGCAAGGACGTGGACGTCCCCGACGTCCAGGGCCAGCTCCAGCTCATCGCCGACGAGGTGATGCCGGCCTTCGCCTAGGAGCTCGCAAAGAGCGTCAGTCGCCCAGGTCGAACGTGATCTGCTTCGTCTCGGTGAGCGCGTCGATGATCCAGCCGGCGAGCTCCCGGCCCGCTCCCGAGGCCTTCGCCCCGCCGAACGGCGCCAGCTGATCCCAGTAATTCGTCGTCTCGTTGATGTGGACGGTTCCGTGCCGTAGCTCCTCGGCCGCGTGCCAGGCGTCGTGAAGGGAGCGCGTGAAGACCGCAGCGGTCAGGCCGTACTCCGTCTCGTTCGCGATCGCGAGCGCCTCGTCCAGCTCGTGGAAGGTCATGATCGGGGCCACGGGCCCGAAGGTCTCCTCGCGGGCGATCCGCATCTCGCTCGTCACGCCGTCGAGCACGGTCGGCTCGTGGTAGGCGCCCTCGTGGCCGCCGCCGACCACGATCCGGGCCCCCTTCGCCACGGCGTCCTCGATGTGCTCGCGCGTCCGCTCCAGCACCTCCGACGTGCAGAGCGGACCCATGTCCGTCTCCTCGTCGAGCGGATCCCCGACTCGGAGCGCCTTCGTGCGCTCGACGAGCGCCGCCACGAACTCGTCCTTGACGGACTCGTGAACGAGGATGCGCTCCGCTGCGGTGCAGCATTGGCCGGCGAGGTAGAAGCATCCGACGATCGCAGCGTCGGCTGCCTTCTCGAGGTTCGCGTCGGCGAGGACGATCTGGGGACCGTTGCCGCCCAGCTCGAGCACCCGGTTCTTGATTCCCGCATCGCGGGCGACCTGCTCGCCGGTCCGCGTGGAGCCGGTGAAGACGACTGAGGCGACGTCCGGGTGGCGAACGAGGGCCGAGCCGGTCTCGCCGCCTCCGTGGACGACGTTGACCGTTCCGGCCGGGAAGCCGGCGTCCGCGAGCACCTCGGCGAACATGTTGGCGCAGAGCGGCGCTTGCTCGGACGGCTTCCAGACGACCGTGCAGCCCACCGCGAGGCCGTACACGATCGGGATCCCGGCGATGTCGACCGGGAAGTTCCAGGGCGAGATCGCGGCCACGACCCCGATCGGCTCCTGCACGACGACGATGCGCTTGTCGTTCGTCCGCTCCTGCGTCGAGGGCAGCACCTGCCCGGCGTGGCGCAGGACGTCCTCGGCGGCGCGCCTGAAGTGGTCGGCCGTGTACTCGATCATCTCCTCGCGCGACTCGCGGATCGTCTTGCCGACCTCACGGCTGATCGTCTGAGCGATGTCCTCGGCCCGCTCCATGCAGATCGTGAACGCCCGGCGGCAGAGGTCCACTCGCTCGAGCAGCGAGACCCGGCGCCAGGCCGGGAAGGCGTCCGCGGCCGCCCTCACCGCTGCGTCTACCTGGGCGGGCGTGGAGCCCGTGACCGATCCCAGGAGCTCGCCGCTCGCGGGGCTCCGGACCTCGATCTCCTCGCCGTCGCCTGAAACCCATGCGCCGCCGATGAACGTGCTCTCACGCGTCGCGACCGCCATCGCGCCTCCTTTTCCGTCCGTATTGGTCGCGATGATACGCCCAATTGAAGTCGATCTCCGAGAGTGTTACGGTCACGGATCTCACGAACGCCGAACTGCGGAGGAGGGTGTATGGCTGAGGTAGCGGTAGACGAACGTCGTCTGCTCAAGACGATTCGGTGGTGGGACGGCTTCGTCATCGGTCTCGCCAATCCGGGCTTCCTCCTGATCGGCCTCTGGGGCTCGATCATCGCGCTCGGCGGCCAGGTGGCCATCATCCTCTGGGTCATCTCGGCCTGCATCGGCGCGATCCAGGCCTACATCTACTGCGAGCCCGCCGCCATGTTCCCGGACAAGCCGGGAGGGTTGTCGGTCTACGCGCGGGAGGGCTGGCGCAAGCACTTCTCCTTCGCGGGCCCGATCGCCGTCTTCGGCTACTGGTTCGCGTGGTCGAGCGTGCTAGCGATCTACGGAAGCCTGATCGGATACCTGCTGCTCGCCGAGTTCGGAGGCGGCGGCTACCTCGCGACCAGGATCTACAACCCGCCGATCATCCAGCCCCTCGGGTGGGCGCAGCTGATCGGGGTCATGTGCATCGTTCTCTGCTGGATCTTCAACATCCGCGGGATGCGTCCCGCGGTCGGGCTCAGCTACGTCGTCGGGGCCCTGATGATCCTCCCGATCCTCGTGATCGCCATCGGGGGCTTCATCACCGGCGACTTCTCCAACCACGAGATCAACTCGAACTTCGTCGCGGCGAACGTCGAGTTCTACGGCGATTCGGCCACGTTCTTCAACCAGTTCGTGATGATCATGGTCTGGCTCTACATCCTCGGCTGGTCGACGTACGGACCGGAGGCCGGGGCAACGTTTGCGCCGGAGTACAAGGACACGGCGAACGACACCCGCAAGGCCCTCACCTCGGTGGGAGCCCTCAACGTCGTCCTGTCCATCATGCTCCCGATCGTCGTCATCGGGACGATCGGCTACGACGGCCTCTTCAACGACCTGACGGGGGTCGTCTGGCTGACCGACGTCGTTAACTCGATCGCGGGGGCGGGCTTCGGGAAATTCCTTGTCGTCTGCCTCTGCGGCGGCCTCCTCCTCTCCATGAACACGGCCACGATGGACGGCTCGCGGGCGCTCTACGCCCTCTCCGAGGAGAAGATGACGATCAAGCAGCTCGGCGTCCTGAACAAGCGCAACGTGCCCGGCCGGGCCATGACGGTCGACATGCTGCTGAACATCGGCCTGCTCCTCTACTTCCAGAACATCTACTTCATCCTCGCGGCGGGCAATCTCGGCTACATGCTCTCGCACGTGATCGCCCTGTCCGGCGTACTGCTCTTGCGCAGGGACCGCCCGAACTGGCCACGTCCGATCAAGCTTGCGAAACCGTGGATGTGGCTGGCCGGCATCTTCTGCGCGGCGAACGCGCTCTTCATCATCTTCGGGCTGTACGGCCTGAAGTACACGGGGTACGGCTTCGACTACCTGAGTGACGAGTACGCTGCGTTCCTCGCGGGCGAGGGGCCTGTCCCGAGCGCGACGGCACGCGTCCCGGAGATCGTCGCCGTCGGCCTTGGAGTGCTCCTGGCCGGGGTGATCGGCTACATCATCGCCCAGCGCCAGTGGGGCAAGCCTGTGCACTGGTCTGACCCGAGCGACGAGCAGCCGACGCAGGAGGCGATCGACGGGGCGGCCGCCGCCGGCCGCGGCACCCCGGCTCCCGCAGTCGCGAGCTAGCGCAAGAAACCGTAATCGGAACCGAGGGGCGGGGTCGACCCGCCCCTCGTCGTTCCGGGTCTACAATCGTCGAGAGAGTCGCGTGGCCATTCCCATCACCGTCCGGTGCGAGTGCGGCGAGACCCACAAGGCGAACCTCGGGGATCTCGTCGAGTGCCCGTGCGGGCGCCGCTTCGACACGTCGAAGGTTCCCGATAGCAGCTTTCCCCAGGTGCGGGAGCACCAGGCCAAGGCGAGGCTCTACGTGCGGGTGGGCGCGATCTTCCTCCTCGCCGCCGGCCTCGGCGCGTTCTTCACCTGGGGCTTCTGGGCGGCGGCGATCACCGTCCCCATCGCCGGCATGCTCTGGTTCTGGTACATCCGCCGGTGGTTCATGCGGCGCTACGTCCCCTCGCCGGGAGAGCTGCCGACGCTCGAGCTGGAGGCGTCGAAGGAGTGACGCGCGGGACGCTCGACCGCCCGGCTCCTCCCGCAGCGGGCCCGGTCGCGCGCAACGTCCGTCCGGTGATGCTCCTGACCCTGAATGTCGAGCTCGAGGAGCCGGCGATCGCGTTCGCCATCGAGTCGGCGGCGCAGACGGGCGCAGAGCTCTACATCTGCGACGCAATCCCGCTCGAGTACCGAAACTACGTCGGCCACGTCGCGCGCCAGTACGCCGAACAGCTGAACCGCAAGCACCTCGACGCCGTCGCGCGAAGGGCACGCGCGCGCGGAGTGACAACCACGCAGCTCGCGTTCCACAATCCGAGGCCGGTGAAGATCGCGTTGGAGGTGGCAAAGACCGAGCAGATCGGCCTGCTCGTCTTCGGGCCGAACCCGAGGGACCTGGGGAAGCGTTTCTTCCGCAAGGCGGTCAAGCGCATTCGCGAGGACGCGCCCTGCCTCGTCTGGACGAACGAATAGGCTCAGCCGGCCTTGACGAGGTCGGCGCACTTCTCGCCGATCATCATGCAGGTGATGTTGATGTTGACCCCGATCATGCTCGGGATGATCGACCCGTCCGCGACGCGCAGTCGTCTGACTCCGCGCACGCGAAGCTCGGGATCGACCACCGCGCGTGGATCGTCCGGAGCGCCCATCTTGCACGTTCCGGCCGGGTGGAACGCCGTGTACGCGGTCGCCCGTGCGTACGCCATCAACTCGTCGTCGCTCGTCACCTCCGGCCCGGGCTGGAGCTCCCGCTCGATCCAGTCCGCGAGCGCGGGTTGCTCGGCGATTCGCCGGGCCAGCTTGACGCCCTCGAGCACCGTCCGCTCGTCGTAGCCCTCGGGATCGGTGAAGTAGCGGGGGTCGATCCGCGGCGGGTCCGAAGGGTCGGTCGAGCGGAGGGTGACGGTGCCCTCGCTCCGCGGATGCGTCACGTCCGGCCCGAGTGAGAAGGCCGTCATCTCGTCGACCTCGCCTGCCTTCGTCGTGAACTCTTCGAAGTGGCCCGAGAAGAACCACAGCATGAGATCCGGGCCCTCCGACTCGTAGCCCGGCGCCTTGGCCAGGAGCACCGCATCGCACCACGTGGTCGAGGGCTGACGGATCGGCCGTGTCGTCCGGTAAATGACGACTCCCTCCGGATGGTCAATCAGATGCTCGCCTACCGGCAGGTCGGCCCGAACCTGGATGCCGAGGTCGCCCAACTGTCCGGCGGGGCCGATCCCCGAAAGGAGGAGCAGCTTCGGCGAGTCGAAGACACCCGCGCAGACGATCACCTCGCGCCGGGCCGACACCTCGCCGTCGGATGTCTCGACGCCTGAGGCGCTCCCTTCCTCGTCCAGCAGGATGCGAAGCGCCTGCACCTCCGTCCTGACGTCGAGATTCTGAGGGACCCCCGAGAGAGGGTGCAGGTACGAGACGGAGCTCGACCGTCGCAGCTTGCCCTTCGCATTCACGGGCACCCAGCCCGTGCCTTCCCGGCCGCCGTCGGCGTCCCAGGTGTGCTCGGGGTAGCCGGCCTGCTTACACGCCTCGATGAAGGCCGCGGCGGCATCGTTGTCCGGCGAGTCGTGCTCGAGTCCGGTCCGCTCGAGGACGCGGTCGTAGTAGCGGCGCGTCCCCTCCGGCCCCCAGCCGGCCGCCCCGCCGGCCTCCCAGGCGCGAAGGTCGTAGTCGGGGGCCCGCCAGGCCTGGCAAATGTTGTGGGAGCTACAACCACCGAGGACCCGTGCGCGGCTGTGGCGGATGTCGCTGTTACCGCGCTCCTGGGCCTCCATGGCGTAGTCGTAGTCGTACTCCGACTGCAGGAGCTCGGGCCAGCGGGGGAGCTCGAGAATCTCGGGCTTGCCCTCGTCCGAAGGGCCTGCTTCGAGCAGGCAGACGCTGACGCCGGCGTCCTCGGCGAGCCGCGCCGCGACCACCGCTCCGGCAGATCCGCCGCCGACGATCACGTAGTCGAATTCCTCCGCCATTCGAGCGTCCTCCTCCGATCGAATCGAGGAGACCTTACAACGCCGCTTGTGGCCTTTCATGCAGCTTGCAAGTCCGGGCCAGGAGAGAAAGAATCGTGCCTTCGCCCGAACCTAGGAGGCCTGCAGAAATGGCGCGTGATCCGAGGCACGACATCCTCTTCGAGCCGATCCAGCTCGGCCCGGTGACGATGAAGAATCGCTTCTACCAGATCCCCCACTGCAACGGATTCGGCTCCGAGAAACCTCTGAACCAGGCGTACTTCCGGGCGATGAAGGCGGAGGGCGGCTACGGCGCGTGCTGTACCGAGTATTGCTCGATCTCCCCGGAATCCGACGACACGCATCGGGTCTCGGCCCGGATCTGGGACGACGACGACATCAAGAACCTCTCGGTCATGTGCGACATGCTCCATGAGCACGGCGCTCTCGCGGCCTGCGAGCTCTGGTACGGCGGCCCGCACGCTCCGTGCATGGAGACGCGCGCTGTTCCTCGGGGCCCTTCGCAGATCCCGAGCGACTTCGAGCATCTGACGTACTGCAAGGAGATGGACAAGGACGACATACGTGAGGTTCAGGGCCTCTACGTCGCGGCAGCCAAGCGGGCACGCACCGCGGGGTTCGACATCGTCTACGTCTACGGGTCGCACTCCTACCTGCCGCAGCAGTTCCTCACCCCCTACTACAACAAGCGCACTGACGAGTACGGCGGCTCCTTCGAGAACCGCGCCCGCTTCTGGCGCGAGACGATCGAACAGGTCAAGGAAGCCGTGGGCGATACCTGCGCGATCTGCGTCCGCATGTCGACGGACATGTTCATGGGCGAGCCCGGGACCCAGCTCGAGCGCGACTGCGTCCCGTTCGTCGAGATGTGCGACGACATCGTGGACGTCTGGGACATCAACGTCTCGGGCATCTCCGAGTGGGGCGAGGACGCCACACCTTCCCGCTTCTACCCCTCTGGGCGCCTACTTCCCTGGCAGAAGCGGATCAAGGAAGTCGCAAAGAAGCCGGTGCTGGGCGTCGGCCGCTTCGTCGACCCGAACATGATGGTCGAGGCGATCGAGTCCGGCTGTCTCGACATCATCGCGACCTGCCGGCCGTCCATCTCCGATCCGTTCCTCCCGAAGAAGATCGACGAGGGGCGGCTCGACGACATCCGCGAGTGCATCGGCTGCAACATCTGCATTTCCCGCTGGGAGATCGGCGGCCCGCCGTTGATCTGCACGCAGAACGCGACCGCGGGCGAGGAGTACCGCCGCGGGTGGCACCCGGAGAAGTTCTCGCGTGCAGAGAACGCCGACAACGACGTGCTCGTGGTCGGCTCGGGCCCGGCCGGCATGGAGTGCGCGATGGTGCTCGGGAAGCGAGGCATGCGCCGCGTTCACCTTGTCGAAGCACAGGACGACATGGGCGGGATCATGCGTTGGGTCCCGCAGCTCCCCGGACTCGGCGAATGGGCTCGCGTCGTCAACTATCGCCGCATCCAGATCGACAAGCTGAAGAACGTCGAGTTCATCCCGAACACCGAGCTCGACGCAGACGGCGTCAAGGACTACGGCGCCGAGATCGTGGTCGTCGCGACGGGCGCGTACTGGGCGACCGACGGCTTGAACGGCTGCACACACGACACGATCCCGGGGGCGGACGCCAGCCAGCCCTGGTGCCTGACGCCCGAGCAGATCATGCGTGACGGGAAAGAGGTGCCCGGCGACAAGGTGCTGATCGTCGACGACGACGGCTACTACATGGGCCCTTCACTGGCGGAGAAGCTCGCTCTCGACGGCAAGCAAGTGACGCTCATGACCCACCTCGGGCACATCGGGCCGTACATGCACTTCACGCTCGAGGCCCCGAACATGCACCGGAAGCTCCACAAGCTAAAGGTCGAGATGGTCACGTACCAGATCCCGACCCAGATGGAGCAGGGCAAGGTCACCTCCGCGCACGTCTTCGACGAGGAGCATCTGACCGATTGGGGCGTGGACGCGGTCGTGCTCGTGACTCAGCGCCGCTCGAACGAGGCGCTCTTCCGCGAGCTGAAGGACCGGATCGGCCTGGATGCGCTGAACGCCGAGGGCATCACCGGCCTGTATCGGATCGGCGACTGCGAGGCTCCGCGCCTCACGGCGGACTGCGTGTTCTCCGGGCATCGACTCGCGCGCGAGATCGACTCGGACGATCCGGCGACGCCGAAGCCCTTCATCCGCGAGCGGCGGGTGATCGAGCGCGAGGAGGCGGGCTCGCTGACGGGCGCGGCGATCTAGTAGTGCCGCCACGGGGGGTCGAGGCTCGATGAAGATCGTCGTCTGCGCGAAGCAGGTGGCGATGCTCGGAGACGAGGTCGAGTTCACCGACGACGGGCGGAGCGTCGACACCGACTACCTCGAGTTCGCCCTGAACGAATGGGACACCTTCGCAACCGAGGAGGCGCTCCAGATTCGGGAGCGCCTCGGCGGGGAGGGCGAGGTAGTGGTCGTCACCGCCGGCGACGAGGATGCGGAGGAGGCGATGCGACGCTGCCTCGCGATGGGAGCCGATCGCGGCGTTCGCATCTCGATTGAGGGCATCGCAGATCGCGATCCGATCTCGGTTGCACGAGCGCTCGCCCAGGTGGTCGAGAAGGAGCAGCCTGACCTCGTCTTCTGCGGCGTCCAGTCCGCGGACGCGGTCCAGGCGACCACGGGCGTGGCGCTGGCCGAGCTGCTCGGCCTTCCGCGCGTGGCTGTCGTCCGGGAGCTCGACTACGACCACGATGCGAAGAAGGCCCGCGTGAGCCGCGAGCTGGAAGGCGGTCTGATCGACGTCGTCGAGGCGGACACCCCGGCCGTGCTCACGATCCAGACCGGGATCAACGAGCCCCGGTACGCGACCCTTCGCGCCATCAAGCAGGCCGAGCAGAAGGAGATTGAGGAAGTCGAGCCCGGCGACCTCGGCGAGCCGGCCGCGCACGTGCGCCGCATGTTCGTCCCGGCGAAGGGCGAGGGAGCCGAGATGCTGAACGGGAGCCCGGAGGCGGTTGCCCAACGGATCGCGGAGATCGTCAAGGAGCGGCTGACCTGATGGCGGGCGTCCTCGTCGTCGCGGAGCACCTCCGTGGCCAGGTACGGCCGGTAACGCTCGAGCTCGTGACGGCGGCGAAAGACGTCGGCGGCCCGGTCACCGCCGTCGTGATCGCGAAGAACCCGTCGGCTCTCACCGGCCAGGTCGACGTCGCGGGCGTCGACGAGATCGTCACCGTTGCCGTCGAGGCCGAGGAGTTCGAGAACGACGTCTACCAGGCGGCCCTCGAGGCGGTGATCGCGGAGCGGAAGCCGGATGCCGTCCTGCTCGGCTTCACCGTGAACAGCATGGACTTCGCGCCCGCGGTCGCCACGAAGCTGGGGCTCGGGTATGCCTCGGATATCTTCGCCGTCAGCTCGGAGGGTAGTTCCCTGGTCGCACAGAGGTCGTACTACGGCGCCAAGGTCAACGCCGAGCTCGAGTTCCCGGGCAAGGACTGCGTCATGCTCCTCCTCCGGCCGACCTCGTGGGCTCCCGCCGAGGGCTCCGGCTCGGCAAGCGTGACGGAGATCTCCGCGCCTTCCGTCGAGTCGCGCGCACGGCACGTCGACTTCGAGGAGGTCGAGCAGGGGGACGTGGACATCACGACCGCCGAATTCCTCCTCTCGATCGGCCGCGGCGTCGGCGAGAAGGACGCCATCGGGCAGTTCGAGGAGCTCGCCGACAGGATGGGCGCCACGCTCTCGGTCTCCCGTCCCATCGTCGACGCCGGCTGGATGACGAACGCGCGTCAGGTCGGCCAGTCCGGGAAGACCGTGAAGCCGAAGGTGTACCTGGCTCTCGGGATCTCGGGCGCGGTGCAGCACCTCGCGGGCATGAAGACGGCGGGGACGATCATCGCCGTGAACACGGATCCCGAGGCGGCGATCTTCAACGTCGCTCACTACGGGGCGGTCGCCGACCTCTTCGAGGTCGCGGACGAGCTCGAGAAGCTGTTCTAGCCTTCCCCTAGTGTTGGCAGCCGCCACCGAGACGCGCGAGACCTTCGCGAACCTCGACACCTGGCAGATCGTCCTCTGGTACGTCCTGATCGTCGTGTCGACGGCGATCTTCTTCTGGGGCGCCGTGAAGCTGGCGCTCAAGTACCGCCGAGGGCGCGGCGCCTTCAAGGTCGACGAGCCGAAGCGGCGCCTGCAACGGGTCACAGAGGTGGTCGTCACCCACTCCTGGATCCGCAAGCGTGATCCCGCGGCCGGACTCGGCCACCTGCTCATCTTCTACGGGTTCATGGTGCTCTTTGCGGGCACGGCCATCCTGGCGTTCCAGGACGACTTCGCAGGACCGATCCTCGACTTCCACTTCTTCGAGGGCTGGTTCTACCTCGGCTACTCGCTCTTCCTGGATGTATTCGGCGCCGCGCTGATCGTCGGGCTCGCGATCATGGCGGTGAAGCGCGGTGTCCTGCGGCCGTTCCGCCTCGACTACTGGCGGCCCGACCGCGCGGAAGGGGAGTACGACCGCAAGCCCTACGTGATCGGCGACTGGCTTTTCCTCGGGATCCTCTTCTTCCTCGCCCTGACCGGCTTCCTCCTCGAATCCTTCCGGATCGCCGAGCTCGACCCTGCCTTCGAGGTCTGGTCTCCGCTCGGCTGGGCCGCCGGCCAGGGCTTCCGGAGCCTCGGGCTGACCGGCGACGCGGCCCAGACCGCGCATTTCGCGCAGTGGTGGGTTCACGGGATCACCGCGCTCGCCTTCGTCGCCTCGATTCCGTTCACGAAGGCCGTACACATGCTGACCGGCCCGGCCGCGGTCGCCCTTCGGGACGACACCGCCGGCAAGAAGCTCCCGCCGCTCCCAACCAACGCCAAGCCCGAGGAGGTCGGCTACGGGCTCATCGACGACCTCTCGTGGAAGCACCTCGTGAACCTCGATGCCTGCACCAAGTGCGGCAAGTGCCATGCCGCCTGTCCGGCGACGAACTCGGGCTACCCGCTGTCACCCCGCGACCTCGTGCTCGACCTGCGCGAGTACGCGGAGGGATCGATCGGCATCCGCCACTCGCTCCACATCGAGCCGCTCTACGAGGAGAGGGGCTCGATCCTCGGCGACCCGATCCGGCCGGAGACCCTCTGGTCGTGCATGCAATGCATGGCGTGCGTCGAGATTTGCCCGGTCGGGATCGAGCATGTTCCGATCATCAATCAGATGCGGAGGCGGCTCGTCGAGCAGGGCGAGATGGACTCCATGCTCCAGCAGACGTTCGAGACCATCTACACGTCGGGCAACTCCTTCGGGGAGGCGAAGCGCAAGCGTGCCCGCTGGACCCGCGAGCTCGACTTCGACGTGAAGGACATCCGCAAAGAGGCCGCGGAGCACCTGTGGTTCGTTGGCGACTACGCGTCCTTCGACCCACGGAACCAGCGGAACACGCAGGCACTCGCTCGGATCCTCCACCACGCGGGCGTCGACTTCGGGATTCTCTTCGACGCGGAGAAGACCGGCGGCTGCGACGTTCGCCGCGCGGGCGAGGAGGGACTCTACGCCTCGCTCGCGGAGGAGAACGTGAAGACGATCTCGGGCTGCAGCTTCGACAGGATCTTCTCCTCGGATCCCCATACATTCCACACGCTGCGGAACGAGTATCCCGACTTCGGCGGGAGCTGGGAGGTCGTTCACCACTCCCAGCTCCTCCTCGAGCTGATCGAGGCTGGACGCTTACGGCCCAGCGGGCTCGGGTACCGGGTCACCTACCACGACCCCTGCACGCTCGGCCGCTACAACGGTGTCTACGACGCTCCCCGCCGGCTCCTCGCGGCGCTCGGCATCGAGCTGGTCGAGATGCCTCGGAATCGCGACAACTCCTTCTGCTGCGGCGCGGGCGGTGGTCGGATCTGGATGAAGGAACTGAAGGCGGAGGGCGCACGCAGGCCGAGCGAGCAGCGGATCGACGAGGCAGTCGCGCTCGGAGGCCTCGACTATTTCGTGGTCGCCTGCCCGAAGGACGTAACGATGTACGAGGACGCGATCAAGACCTCCGGCCACCAGGGAGAGATCGAGCTGCGCGAGCTCTCTGAGCTCGTGCTCGAGTCTCTCGACCTCGGGCCGGGGCGGCCGGCGCGGGAGCCTGCCGCGGTCATAGCCCCGACGGACGAAACGGAGACAGCATGAGCAAGGAGACTGCGTTCTACCCGCGCCTCGAGGCGCTGACCGACCAGTGGATGGATCTCTTCGGTTACTGGGCGCCGCTGGTCGTCACCGACACGGAGGAGGAATACCGCGCCGTCCGCGAAGCCGCCGGCCTCATGGACTTCACCATGCTGAGGAAGGTCGACATCGAGGGCCCGGGGGCACAGGGCTACGTGAACACGATCGTCGCTCGCGACGTCTCGAAGCTCGGCCAGGGGCAGATCGCCTACGGGCCCCTGACCGACGAAAACGGGAAGATGGTGGACGATTGCACGGTCCTGATGCGCTCGCCGGACCGGATCCGCTTTTGCGGCGCGAACGACGCCGACTACGGCATCTTTCGCGACCAGGCGCCGGAGGGCATCGAGGTCCGTGAGTTCACGGACGCCATGCCACACCTCTGCCTTCAAGGGCCGAAGAGCCGCGAGATGCTCCAGGGCCTCACCGACGCGGACCTCTCGAACGAGGCCTTCCCGTACTACACGTTCCGCGAAGACGTGTCGATCGCGGGCATCCCGGTCTTCATGACGCGCCTCGGGTACACGGCCGAGCTCGGGTATGAGCTCTGGGTCGAACGCGACCGCGCCCTCGAGCTCTGGGATGCGCTCCTCGAAGCGCTCGAGCCCCAGGGCATGAAGCTGATCGGGATGGTGGCGCTCGACCTCTTCCGGATCGAGGGAGGCTTCATCATCGGCGGCATCGAGTACGACCCCATGGTCTCGCCGTGGGAGGCAGGGCTGGGCTGGGCGGTCGATTTCGAGAAGGGCCAGTTCCAAGGGCGCGACGCAATCGAGCGCGATCGCGACGCCACCGACCTTCGCCTGACGAGCGTGGTGCTCGAGTCAGGCGGTGACGAGGCGAGCGGGGCGCCGCTCCTCGTCGACGGCGAGGAGGTCGGGCTCGTCACGCAGGCGATCGTGTCGCCTCACCTCGGCGGCAAGACGCTCGGGCTTGCGAAGATCCAGAAGGAGCTGCGAGAGCCTGGCCAGAAAGTCGAAGCCCGAGTGGGTGAGAGCATGGTGGCAGGGGAGATCGTTCGGCATCCGGTCTACGACCCCGAGCGCAAGCGCGCGAAATTGAGCTAAAAGATAATTTGACGGTTCCCGTTTGACACGGACCGTCGGCCGTCGGTAGTAATCCCCACTGACTCTGTAGACAAATCGGGGAGATAAAAACACATGATTCGACGGATAATGCTCGTCTGCGCGCTTGCACTTGTCGCCGTCGTTGCGCTGGTCGCCGCGGGCTGCGGCGGAGGCAACGCCTCCGGCGGAGGTGGCGATGCCACGAAGTTGACACTGGTCGCGTACTCGACGCCGCAGGAGGCCTACGAGGAGATCATCCCGGCGTTCCAGAAGACGTCCGCCGGCAAGAACGTCGACTTCGAGCAGTCCTACGCAGCCTCAGGTGAGCAGAGCCGGGCCGTCGAGGCGGGGTTGCCCGCGGACGTGGTCGCGTTCTCGCTCGAGCCCGACGTGACGCGGCTCGTCGACGCCGGGCTCGTCTCGGCGGACTGGGCCCAGGCGGACCACGACGGGATGGTGACCGACTCGGTCGCCGTCCTCGCGGTCCGGAAGGGCAATCCGAAGAACATCCAGACCTGGGACGACATCGTGCAGGAGGGCGTGGAGGTGATCACGCCGAACCCGTTCACCTCCGGTGGGGCCCGGTGGAACCTGATGGCCGCTTACGGCGCCCAGATCAAGCAGGGCAAGAGCGAGGAGGAGGCCGTCGACTTCCTGCGCCAGGTGCTCAAGCACACGGCAGTGCAGGACAAGAGTGCGCGCGAAGCGCTCCAGACCTTCGCGGGCGGCAAGGGCGACGTGCTGATCGCCTACGAGAACGAGGCGATCACGGCGCAGCAGAAGGGCGAGGAGATCGACTACGTCGTCCCCGACGAGACGATCCTGATCGAGAACCCCGTCGCTGTGACGGAGGATTCGCCCGAGCAGGCACAGACGTTCGTGGACTTCCTCCAGGGCCCCGAGGCGCAAAAGATCTTCGGCGAGAAGGGCTATCGCCCGGTTGACGAGGACATCCTCGGACAGTTCGACTACCCGCAGCCCTCCGGCCTCTTCACAATCAAGGACGTGGGCGGCTGGGATGAGGTGATGACGAAGTTCTTCGACCGGGACACCGGGCTGGTGGCGAAGATCGAGTCTGACCTGGGAGTCTCGACTGAGTCCGGCTAGAAGCTTCGCACTCCGTCTACCCGAGAAAGCTGCGCCCGGGGGGCTTCCCCTCGGGCGCAGCTTCGCGACCGCCTACCTCGGGCTGATCGTCCTCGTCCCGCTCGCCGCCGTCGCCTGGCGCTCGACCGAGGGCGGTGCGGACGGCTTCTGGCGGGCGATTTCGAGCCCTGCGGCGGTCTCGTCGCTGAAGTTGACGTTCGTCTGCTCGCTCATTGTCGTGGCCATCAACGCGGTCACGGGGACACTCATCGCGTGGGTGCTCGTCCGCGACTCGTTCCGCGGCAAGGCGATGGTCAACTCCCTGATCGACCTGCCCTTCGCCCTCCCGACGATCGTCGCCGGCTTGACGCTCCTCGCCCTTTACGGCCCCAAGGGCCCGATCGGGATCAACGTGGCGTACACGCGCGCCGCGATCGTATTGGCGCTCCTCTTCGTGACGCTTCCCTTCGTCGTCCGCTCAGTGCAACCGGTGCTCCTCGAGCTCGACCGTGACATGGAGGAGGCCGCCGCTTCGCTCGGCGCGAGCAGCCTCTCGATCTTTCGCCGGATCGTCTTGCCGAACCTGATGCCCGCGATCCTATCCGGGGTCGCGCTCGCGTTTGCGCGCTCAATCGGCGAATTCGGCTCCGTGATCCTGATCTCGGGGAACATCCCCTTCAAGACCGAGGTCGCCTCGGTTCACATCTTCAGCCAGATCGAGAGCGACGACGTCACGGGCGCCGCGGCGGTGTCTGTCCTCCTCCTCGTGATCTCGTTCGTGTCGCTCCTCGCCATCGACACGTTCCGCAAGTGGGGGTCGAAGCATGAGGAGTAGTCTCGCGCTCCGCACGGTCGCGCTCGGATATCTCGCGCTCATCCTGATCCTGCCGATCGGGCTCATCTTCTTCCGGACCTTCGAGGACGGCCTCGGCCCCGTTTGGGACGCGCTCACGAACCCGGACACGATCCACGCGCTCTGGCTCACCATCCTGATCACGCTGATCGCGGTCCCCGCCAACACGGTCTTCGGAGTCGCCGCAGCGCTCATGCTCGTCAGGCAGCGTTTCCCGGGTCGCTCGGTCCTGAACGCGGTCATCGACCTGCCGTTCGCCCTCTCGCCGGTGGTCGTGGGCCTCGCCTTGATCCTCGTCTACGGTCGCACGGGCTGGCTCGGCGGGTGGCTGAACGCGAACGGGATCCAGGTGATCTTCGCACTCCCCGGGATGGTCCTGGCGACGATCTTCGTCTCGCTCCCCTTCGTGGTGCGAGAGGTCGTGCCCGTCCTCCGGGAGATCGGGACGGAACAGGACGAGGCCGCCTGGACGCTCGGCGCCTCACCCTTCGCAACCTTCCGGCGCGTAACGCTGCCGGCGATCCGCTGGGGCATCACGTACGGCGTCGTCCTCACCACTGCCCGCGCCCTCGGCGAGTTCGGCGCCGTATCGGTCGTCTCAGGGAAGATCGCCGGTCGGACTGAGACCCTGACGCTCCGCGTCGAGAACGAGTTCCAGCGGTTCGACCTGGTCGGTGCGTACACCGCTTCTGTGGTTCTCGCCATACTTGCGTTCGCGGTGGTGCTTGCAATGAACCTCTTCCGAAGGGAGACCGATGGCGATCGCGGTGCGGCGCGTCAGCAAGCGGTTCGGTGACTTCGTCGCCCTGGACTCGGTCTCGCTCGCAATCGCGGGCGGCTCCCTGACCGCGCTGCTCGGTCCGAGCGGCAGCGGCAAGTCGACCCTCCTGCGCGTGATCGCCGGCCTCGAGACGCCTGACGAAGGCGACGTCGCCATCTCCGGCGACGATGCGACCGGCCTGCCTCCGCAGAAGCGCGGCGTCGGCTTCGTCTTCCAGCACTACGCGGCCTTCAAGCACATGACCGTGCGAGACAACGTCGCCTTCGGCCTCAAGATCCGCAAGCGCCCCAAGGACGAGATCCGCTCCCGCGTCGACGAGCTCCTCGCGCTCGTTCAGCTCGACGGGCTCGCGGGCCGGTACCCATCGCAGCTCTCGGGCGGCCAGCGCCAGCGCATGGCGCTCGCCCGTGCGCTCGCAGTGGAGCCCCGCGTCCTCCTCCTCGACGAGCCGTTCGGGGCACTGGACGCTCGCGTCCGAAAGGAGCTCCGCACCTGGCTCCGCCGCCTCCACGACGAGGTTCACGTGACCACCGTTCTCGTCACACATGATCAGGAGGAGGCGATGGAAGTCGCCGATCGCGTCGTCGTCATGAACCACGGGCGGATCGAGCAGACGGGCAAGCCACGCGATCTCTACGAACATCCCGCGAACGAGTTCGTCATGAGCTTCGTGGGCCCGGTGAACCGGTTCGGCGAGACCTACGTGCGCCCGCACGATCTGGAGCTCAGGCTCGAGTCGAACGGGTCAACCGAGGAGGCCATGATCGAGCGCGTCGTCCACCTCGGCTTCGAGGTCCGTGTGGAGCTCGTGCTCCCGGACGGCCGCAGGGCTCTCGCTCAGGTGACGCGCGACGAGGCCGAGCAGCTCGATCTCGACGAGGGCCAGATCGTCTTCGTCCGCCCGAACCGGACGACCGTCTTCAGTGAGGCTGCCACGCCCCAGGGTTAGCGACGATCGCCCGCACGTCGTCCGGCAGCTCTCCCGCGGCGAGGTCGGCGAGCGTGACCGATTCGAGCACAGCGCGGAGATTCGCGCGGACCGCCACCCAGACGTCGCGGAGGCTCTCCGCCGGCCCCTCGTACTCGACCGTCTCGGGCCTCTCCCCACGCACGTTCGCGAGCGGTCCCTCGACCGCCCGGATCACCTCGGCGAGAGTGATCTCCTCCGCCGGCCGCGCAAGCCAGTAGCCGCCTTCGACGCCGCGCTGGCTCTGGACGATCCCGTGGTGGCGCAACTCGAGCAGGATGTTCTCGAGGAACTTGAGCGGAATCCCCTGAGCGACCGAAATCCGCTCGCCCTTGATCGGGCCCTCGCCGGACGCGGCCAACTCGACGGCGGCTCGGAGGGCGTAATCGACTTTGGCCGTGACGCGCACGGGCCCATTGTCGCCTACGCCCACCCGGACACGAGCGGGACCCGTTACGTCGTCGGGCCGATCGGGGCCTCGGGGGCTCCTGCCGCGATGCCCGTCCCGTCGCGCCGCTTGTCGAGCTCATTCCAGGCTTCAGAGAGCACGTCACCGAGGATGCCGACGATCTCGTCGAATTCGGCTTCGCCGGCCACGAGCGGCGGCGAAATCTGGATGACGGGGTCGCCTCGGTCGTCGGCCCGGCAAATCAGGCCCCGGTCGAAGAGCTTCCCGGACAGGAAGCCCCGGAGGAGCCATTCGGACTCGTCCTCGCTGAATGTTTCTCGGGTCTCCTTGTCCTTGACGAGCTCGAGCGCGTAGAAAAACCCCGTCCCGCGGACGTCTCCGACGATCGGAAGATCGAGCAGCTGCGAGAGCTTCCCCTTCAGGTCGTCCTGTGTCTCGTGCACGTGCTCGACGATCCGCTCCCGCTTCATGATCTCGATGTTCTTGAGGGCGATTGCAGCCTGGACGGGATGCCCACCGAACGTGATCCCATGCGAGTACATCGCCGTGCCCTCGAGGAAGGGCTCCATGACTGCATCGCGAGCGACCACGGCGCCGATCGACGCGTACGCGGACGAGAGCCCTTTCGCGCACGTGACGATGTCGGGCCGGATGTCGTAGCGGTCGGACCCGAACCAGTGGCCGAGTCGCCCGAACGCGCAGATGACCTCGTCGGCGCAAAGCAAGATCCCGTAGCGGTCGCAGATCTCGCGGACGCCTTGCCAGTACCCCTCGGGAGCCGTGAAGGAGCCGCCTGCGTTCTGGACCGGCTCCATGATCACCATCGCCACCGAATCGGGCCCGGCCTGGAGGATCGTTTCCTCGAGATCCTCCATCAGGAACGCCGTGAACTCGGCCTCCGTCTCTTCCGGCGAACGGTGGTAACGGTTCGTGTTCCAGACGTGGAGAGTCTCCGGAACGAGCGGCTCGAAGGGTGTCTTCAGCGCGGCGATCCCGTTGATCGAGAGCGCGCCCATGGTCGTCCCGTGGTAGGCGATGCGACGCCCGATCGCCTTCCAGCGGCGCTCGCCGCGAGCAGCGTGGTACTGGCGTGCGAGCTTCCAGGCCGACTCGACCGCCTCGGAGCCGCCGGAGCAGAAGAAGACGCGGTTCAGGTCGCCCGGCGCGAGCGAGGCGACCTCCGCCGCGAGCTCGATCGCCCGTGGGTGGGCATAGCTCCAGTTCGTGTAGAACGGAAGCTCGCGCATCTGGGCCGCTGCCGCCTCCCCCATCTCCTCGCCGAAGCCGTAGCCGATCTGGACGGCGAAGAGCCCCGCCAACGCGTCGAGGTAGCGCTTGCCGTTCGAGTCCTCCAGGTAGCAGCCGTCGCCACGGACGATGATTGGGATGTCGCCGTCCATGTAGCTCGACATGCGCGTGAAGTGCATCCACAGGTGGTCGCGCGCAGCCTGCTGCAGCTCGGCGGGGGACATGGTGGTCAGCTCGGTGCTCATGGGGTTCCTTTCAGGCGGCTGCGCCGCGACGGCGCTGGTAGATGACGTTCGCGAGCATTAGGACGATCGCGACTCCGAAGATCATGGTTCCGATCACGTTGATCTGCGGCGGGACCGCGACCCGTGCGCTTCCCCAGACGAAGAGCGGGAAGGTCGTCTGCGCGCCGGACACCAGATAGGTGATCACGAAGTCGTCGATCGAAAGCGAGAAAGCGATGAGCGCGCCCGCGAGGAGCGCCGGCGCGATCAGGGGCAGCGTCACCTTGCGGAAGGTCGTCATCTGGTTCGCATAGAGATCCATCGCCGCCTCCTCGAGGTGGCGGTCGAAGCCGACGAGGCGCGCCTTCACCGTCACCACGACGTAGCTGATGTTGAACATGATGTGCGCGAGGATGATCGTGCCAAGGCCGAGCTGGACTCCCAGGTTCAGGAAGAGCGTCAGGAGCGAGGCCCCCATGACGATCTCGGGCGTTGCCATCGGGAGGAAGATGAGCAGGTTCGTCGCGCCGCGGCCCCTGAACCGATAGCGCACCAGCGCCAACGCGATCAGCGTCCCCAGGACGGTTGCGACTGCGCTCGAGATGGCGGCGATTTCGAGGCTGACCCGCACGGCCTCGCCCAGGCCGGGATACGCGAAAGGATGTCGCCACGCGTCCAGGCTGAACCCCTGCCAGGTGAAGTTGAACCGCCCGATCGGGTCGTTGAAAGAGAACAGGACCACGACCGCGATCGGGAGCATCAAGTAGACGAAGGCGAGGATCGCGAACGCAGTCAGCGCGTGCGCGCGAACGAAGCCGGCGACCCGGGCCAGCGGGCGCGGCGCCGGCCGGCGAAGCGCAACGGTCTCGGTGGCGGCGCTCATCCCGTGAGCTTCTCGGTGCCGATGAGGCGGGTGTAGAGGAGGATCATCACCAGGATCGCGGCCATCAAGATGAAGCTGAGAGCGGCTGCCTCCGGATAGTCCGCGATCACCTTGAACTTCGACTGGATCACGTTTCCGATCATGTACTGGCGCGGCGTCCCGAGCAGCTGCGCGTTGATGAAGTCCCCCGCCGCCGGGATGAACGTCAGGAGCGTGCCCGCGAAAACGCCCGGCAACGAGAGCGGGAAGGTGACCCGGACGAAAGCCTTCACCCGGTTCGCGTACAGGTCCTCAGCCGCCTCGATCAGCCTGTGATCGATCTGCTCGAGGCTCACGTAGAGCGGTAGGGCCATGAAGGGCAAGAAGTTGTAGGTGATGCCGGCGACGACTGCGAGCGAACTGGCAAGCAGATGGCCGTCGGAACCAAGGAGATGAAGCGTGCGAAGTGTGTGGACCACGAACCCGTCGTTGGTCAGGATGATCTGCCAGGCGAGGGTCCGGATCAGGTACGTGACGAAGAAGGGGGCGATGATCAGGAGCAGCAGCAGGTTCTTCCACCGCCCCCCTCGAAACGCGATCCAGTACGCGAGCGGGTAGCTGATCAGGAACGCGACCACGGTCGCGATCGCCGCGTACTCGAGCGACCGGGTGAACTGCGCGTCATAGCCCGAGATCGCGTTCCGATAGTTCTCCCAGGCCCAGGTGAACACATACCCGTCGAAGAGGTCGCCCGACTGGAGCGACGTGTTCCCCAGGTAGTACGTTGGGACCAGGAAGAAGACGGCGAGAAACGCCAGCCCTGGTGCCAGGAGCAGGTACGGCGTCAGCCAGCGGTGCCGGTGGAAGACGTTCACTGCGAGACGCTCCTAGTCGCTCGTCGACGCCCTTTACGCGCCGGTGACCGCCTGGAACTGCTCCTTGTAGTCCTTGTTGTCGGCTGCTTCGGCGTCGAAGATCTTCACCTTGGAAAGGGTCTCCTCGTCGGGGAAGATGAGGTTGTTGTTGGCAATGTCCTTGTCGAGCTTGAGCATCTCGTCCTTGGCTCCATCGACCGGGCAGATGTAGTTGACGTAGGCCTCGATTTGCGCGGCGATCTTCGGGTCGTAGACGAAGTCCATGAAGGTAGACGCGGTGAAGACGTCCCCGCCCTTCGGGATCAACATGTTGTCGGTCCAGATCATGCCGCCGTCGTCCGGGATCACGAACTTCAGGTTCGGGTTGTCCAGCTGGAGCTGCACGACGTCTCCCGACCAGGCGATCGCGGCGAGGATGGAGCCCCTAGCGAGGGCGGCCGCGTAGTCGTTCCCGGTGAACTTCTGGACCTGCCCCGAGTCGACTGCCTTCTGCAGCTTGTCGATCGCTTTTCCGAAGGCCCCGGCCGTCACCTTCGACGGGTCGTCGCCGTTCGAGGACATGACGAGGCCCATCGTGTCGGGCATTTCCGAGAGGCACGTGACGGCGTCGTGGAGATCGGGGTCCGTGAAGAGCTGATCGATGGACGTGATCGCCTTGCCGAGCGTCTTCTCGTTGTAGGCGATTCCGGTCAGGCCCGACTGCCAGGGCAGGCTGTACTCGCGCTTCGGGTCCCAACCCGGGCTCTGTAGCGCGCTCACGAGGTTTGAGCTGTTCGGTATCGCGTCCTTGTCCAGCTTGTCGACGTAGCCGAGTCGGACCATCCGGGCGGCCATCCAGTCGGTGAGGACGGTGATGTCACGGTCGATTGCCTGACCCTGCGCGAGCTGGGCCTGGAACTTGCCGAACCATTCCTCGTTGTCGTTGACGTCCTCGATGTACTTCACCTTCACGCCCGTCTTCTGCTCGAACTGATCGAGGGTCGGGCGCTTCTTCGTCTTCTCGTCGATGTCGATGTAGAGGGGCCAGTTCGAGATCGTGAGCTGCTCGGCGAGCGTGGTGTCGGCCGGCGCGGCCGCCGTCGACTCGGTGTTGGCGCTCCCCTCGATTCCGCTGTCTCCGCCGCAGGCGGCGAGGAGGGACGGGATCGAGAGAACCGCTCCGCCCGCAGCCGCTCGCCGCAGCAGTTCGCGGCGGGTGATGGGGTCAAGCATGGGTGTCCTCCTCATCTTGAACTACGAATGTCGCGTCCGCGCTCCAACCGAGCGTGACGCGGTCGCCTGCCTTGGTCGACCCTGCATCCGGGTCGGCGTTCTGGACGTACACGGTGACGGGACCGGCCGTCGTCTGCACGATGTACTGGGTCGAAACGCCGATATAGGCACGCTCCTTGACCACGCCCGAGAGCGTGTTGTCGGCGTTCCCACCGATACTGATCTTCTCCGGCCTGATCCCGACGGCCACCGGCCCGCGCGCCTCGGCGGTGGGTGCGCGGACGACAGTGCCGTCGTCTAGCCGCACGACTCCCTTGCCGTCGGCCTCGCCACGCAGGAGGTTCGAGACGCCGAGAAACCCTGCGACGAACGCTGTTTCCGGGTGCTCGTAGAGCTCGGTCGGGGCTCCAAGCTGCTCGATCCTGCCCGCGTTCATGACCGCGATCGAGTCGGCCATCGTCATCGCCTCTTCCTGGTCATGGGTGACGTGGATGAAGGTGATCCCGAGGTCGCTCTGCAGCCCCTTGATGAAGAGCTGCATCTCCTTTCGGAGCTTCAGGTCGAGGGCGCCGAGCGGCTCGTCGAGCAAGAGCACGCGAGGGCTGTTGACGAGCGCGCGAGCCAGGGCGACACGCTGTGCCTGGCCGCCGGAGAGCTGGCGCGGCTTGCGCTTCTCGTAGCCGCCGAGCTGCACGAGCTCGAGGATCTTTCCGACTTGGCTCGTGAGATCCCGGCCCTTGACACCGCGGCGGCGGAGGCCGAAAGCGACGTTTTCGAAGATCGAGAGGTGCGGGAAGAGCGCGTAGCTCTGGAAAACGGTGTTGACGTCCCGCCTGTAGGGCGGGCGGCCGGTGACATCCGAGTCGCCGAGGTAGATCGTGCCTGCGGTTGGCTCCTCGAACCCGCCGATCATCCTGAGCGTCGTCGTCTTCCCGCAGCCCGAGGGGCCGAGCAGGGCGAAGAACCGGCCGTGGTCAACGGTAAGCGAGAGGTCGTCGACCGCGACGACGTCGTCGAAACGCTTCGTGACGTTCTCCAGCCGGACGTCGGGCGGAGTGTCCCCCTGAGAGGTCCGCGCACTCTCCGGGGACGCCAGCTCACGTCCCACCGCGGCGCCCGGGGTGCTCATGCACCACCCGAGCGCAGCGACGGGTCTACCTCTTCCCGGAGCAAATGCGGACGCATTCTCTCCGGCTAATCGATCTTCGCCATCACGTGCTTGATCTGGGTGTACTCCTCGACCGCGTAGATCGACATGTCCTTGCCGTAACCCGACTGCTTGTAGCCGCCGTGCGGCATCTCGGTTGCCATCGGGATGTGGTCGTTGATCCACACCGTCCCGAACTCCAGCTTCCTGGCGGCGTTCAGCGCCCGGCCGATATCGCGCGTCCAGACCGAGGCCGCCAGCCCGTAATCCACGTCGTTCGCCCAGGCGATCGCCTGGTCGTCGTCGGCGAAGCGCTGGACGGTCACGACCGGCCCGAACACCTCCCGCTGCACGATCTCGTCCGTCTGATCGACGTCGACGATCACGGTCGGCTTGACGAAGAAGCCGCGATCGCCGTTCGAGTCGCCGCCGGTGAGCACCTTGGCCTTCGTCGAGCTGGCGCGCTCGAGGAACCCGAACACGCGCTCCTGCTGCGCCTTCGAGATCACCGGACCCATCTCGATCTCGTCGCCCTCGGCTGGGTCCCCCACATGGAGCGACTCGACGGCCGGGACGAGCTCCTCCAGGAGCCTGTCGTAGATCTTCGGCCCCGCGACGATGCGCGAGGCTGCGGTGCAGTCCTGGCCCGAGTTCCAGTAGCCGCCGATCTTGATCCCCTCGGCCACGGCAGCCGGATCCGCGTCGTCAAAGACGATCACCGGTGCCTTGCCGCCGAGCTCCAGGTGAACGCGCTTCAGGGTGTCGGCTGCCGCCCGGGCGATTTCCTTGCCGGTCCCGACGTCCCCGGTCAGCGACACCATGCGGACGTCCGGATGTCGAACCAGGCCGGCTCCGACCGGCTCTCCGTCTCCCGTGATCACGTTGAAGACGCCCGGGGGAAAGATCTCGCGCGCGTAGTTGGCGAGCATCAGCGACGTGATCGGCGTCTGCTCCGAGGGCTTCAGAACCGTGGCGTTCCCCGCCGCGAGTGCGGGGCCGATCTTCCAGATGCCCATCATGAGCGGGTAGTTCCACGGCGCGATCTGGCCGACGACGCCGACGGGCTCGCGACGGAGCATCGACGTGTACCCCGCGAGGTACTCGCCGGCTGCACGACCCTCGAGACAGCGGGCTGCGCCCGCAAAGAAGCGCAGGTTGTCCACGCTCACCGGAATCTCGTCCCGGGCGTAGGAAAGCGGCTTGCCGACGTTCTGCGACTCCGCCTGGGCAAGCTCCTCCGCGTGCTCCTCGACCGCGTCGGCCAGCTGCAAGAGCATGGCCTGGCGATCTGCCGGGGTCGAGTCGCGCCAACCCACCATCGCGTTCTTTGCGGCCTCGACCGCCCGGTCGACGTCCGCCTGCGTGCCACGCGGCACTTCGGCGATCACCTCACCCGTCGCCGGGTTCAGGACTTCCATGGTTTCGCCTTCGACGGCCTCCACGGCCTCGCCGCCGACGAAGTTCTCGTATCGCGCAACGCTAACGCTCATGCCTCTCCTCCGTTTCTACACCGAGGCCAGACTAGCCCCTGCGACACACGGCAACAAGCCTGAACACACGGCCGACGGCGGGAACTCTAGTTGGACTCCGTGTCGAAGTTCAGCGGGTCCCTAGCTGCATTCCGAGCAGACGTGGCAGCCCGGCGACTGCGCGCGCCGCGAGAGGCCCCTGTCTGCCTTCTTCCTCGGCCTCCTCACAGGCGAGGATGGCTGCGCGTACGGCGCCCCCGCCGAGCCGCCGGAAGGGCTCCGGCGGTAGCGAGCGCATGCTCCGGTTCACAAGCGGCAGGCCCGTCCACTCGTCCTTGAGGCCGGTCACGAGCGAAGCCAGGACCTGGCCTCCGATCCAGCTCGGTCCGGCGCCGTGGCCCGAGTACCCGGCGCCGTAGTGGAGACGAGTTCCGGAAGCGGTCCCGAAGAACGGGACGTGGTCAGACGAGACGTCGATGGGGCCGCCCCACGAGTGCTCGAGCGCGACCTCGGCGAAAGCGGGCAGGAGGCGCCGGAGGCCTCGCGCTGCGCGCCGGGCCGTGGCGACATCGTGAGAGAACCGAGCATCGATCCGGCCTCCGGCTCCGATCGGGCCCGAGCCGCTTCCCATCAGGACCCGCCCGTCGTTCGTCGTCCGGAAATAGTGGAGGAACATCCGGCCGTCGCAGATCGCCTCGTCGCCGGTCCAGCCGATCTCGTCCAGGAGCTCGGGCACCGGTTCGGTCAGGACGACGTAGCTGCCGAAGTTCGTCAGGCGTCCCACCACGGGGCGCCAGCCGGTCAGCGCCGCGTTCGTAGCAAGGACGACCTGCTCGGCTCGGACCCGCCCTCCGGTCGTCTCGAGGATGTTCGGGGAACCAGCGGTCATCTGGAGGACGCGGGTGCGCTCGTACAGCGGCACGCCCTCGGCGAGGACGGCTCTCCGGAGAGTCCGGGCGAGTCTCGCGGGCTGCACGGTCGCGGTGTCGTGGACGAGGACGCCGTGGCGAAACCGTGGCGAGGCGCAGCGATCCTGCACCTCGGCGGGGCTGAGTGCCTGGACGACGTCGTCCTCGATCCCGAGGGAGCGGGCGGCCTCCACGACCGCGTCGATCCCCGCATCCTGCGTCGGGGCGCAGGAAACCTTCAGGTATCCCCCCTCGCGGAGCCACACGTCCTCGCCGTGGCGCTCGGAGAGCTCGCGGATCGCCGGGACGATTCTCGCCCCGGCCCGGGCGACCGCCAGAGCCCCGTGAGTGCCGAAGAGCCGCCGGAGCTGGCCCAGGCCCCCGTAGTACCCACCGACGAAGCCGCCGTTTCGGCCGCTCGGTCCCCAGCCCACGATCTCGGCCTCGAGCACCGCGACGCGGATGTGCGGATCGCGCTCGCGGAGGGCAAGCGCGGTCCATAAGCCCGTGTAGCCGCCGCCGACGATCGCAACGTCCACGTCCAGGTCGTCCGTGAGGGATAAGGCGGGCGCATCGCCTTCGGCTTCGAGTGCCTCGTCGAGCCACCAGGCGGGCAGAGCGAGCGGGGGCACGACCACGGCCACGGCGGCCGGAGACTAGCTCTTCAGCAGTTCGACGGTGCGCTCGATCGGGAGCGCGTACACCGTCGTGCCACCCTTGCCGGTCATCGTCTCGGCCGCGAAGAGGGCGTTCACGATCGCCTCCTCGGTGGCCTCGACGACCGCGTCGAAGAGATGGGTGATGTAGAGGTTCGACAGCATCTCGACCGGCACCGTCAGAGGGCCGCTCGCATCTCCCTCGCTTGGCGGCAGACCTCGGTTCCCCGTCGTGAACGCGAGGAAGATGTCGCCGCTCGAGTTCTCGCCGACGCCCCCGACCCGCGCGATCCCCAGACCGACACGCTGCGCGAGGCGGGAGCATTGCACGGGCAGGAGCGGGGCATCCGTCGCGACGATCGCGATGATGGAGCCGCTTCCGTCGACTCCAGGCTCAGGCACCTCCGAAGCTGGGATCGCCTCGCCGACGGCCACCCCGTTGATCCGGAGCCGCTCGCGCCGGCCGTGGTTCGCCTGAACCAGCACGCCCACCGTCGCCCCACCCACCGCCTCGACAACGCGCGAGGAGGTTCCGATCCCGCCCTTGAAGCCGTGGCAGATCATCCCCGTGCCGCTGCCGACGCTGCCCTCCGACACCCGGCCCGCCCCGGCCGCGTCGAGTGCGGCTTGCACGTGCTCGGGCCGGACGTGGAAGCCGTTGATGTCGTTCAGCTCGCCGTCCCACGTCTCGCCGACCACAGGGAGGCTCCAGAAGACGGTGTCATCGTCCCGCAGTGCGACCTCGGCGGCGATCAGCGCGTCGCGAACGACGCCGACCGAGTGGGTGTTGGTCAGCGCAATGGGGGAGGTCAGCATTCCCGAGTCCCGGATCCACTCGAGCCCGGTCAGCTCGCCGTTGCCGTTCAGCCGGTGCGGCCCGGCAAAGAACGGCTCCTCCCAGGGGGGCCGCTCGCTCGGAAGGATCACCGTGACACCCGTTCGGACCGATTCTCCCTCGATCAGCGTCTTGTGCCCGACCTGAACGCCGGGCACATCCGTGATCGCGTTCGCCTCGCCGGGCGACAGCGTTCCGATCACGACGCCGGCCTCGCGCGCCCTGGGCCTCGCTCCCGGCATCAGCCCGTCGTGAACTGGTGGCTCTTCAGCTTGCCCTTCTTGATCTCGATCAGAGCGCCCCGAAGGACACCCTCGTTGTACTCGCTGCCCGGATTGATGCCCACGGTCGGGCCAATCTTGTAGGTGCCCCGGGACTCGTGCAAATGGCCGTGGAGCCCGAGCATGGGCCGGTAGCGCTCGATCACTGCGCGACAGGCCGTGCTCCCGACCGGGTGCATGTCGACCCCGCCGGCCCCGGAGCGCAGGCGCAGGTCCGCGGAGAGCTTCGGCCCCGCGTCGATCCCCGTGTCATAGGGGGGGCAGTGGAAGTTGAAGACGGACCGCTCGGGGTCGCCGACCTGCGAGACGACGCTCTCGAGCCGTTCGGCGAGCTCCGTCTCCTCGACGTCGCGCGGGCAGTTCCAGGGCGTCCGGTTCGCGTAGCCGCAGCTCGCGAGCTCCGTGCCGTCCGGCAGCTCGACCACCCGCCCCTCCAGAAACTGCACGTGGCTGTTCGAGTCGATCACGTCGTCGATCTCCCGGGGATCGTCGTTGCCTGCGTTCACGAGACACGGGATCCCGAGCGGCGTAAGCCGTTCCTCCGCCAGCGCGACCCAGCGTCTGACTCGGTCGACGATCAGCCGGGTGAAGAGCTCATCCCGCGCCTCGGCGCTCGCCGCGAGGTCCCGCTCCTCCTCCGCAGTGCACCTGTGGGCGTAGTAGCCGGTGTTGGCGATCTTCTTCTCGAGCTCTGCGATCGCGTCCGGGCCCTCGACCGTCACCTCCTCGCCGAGGAAGACCGCACGCCGCCGACCCGGACCGTCCTCGACCAGCGGCACGATCGCCTTGCCGGTGATGTCACCGCCAAGGAGAATCGCATCCGCCCCGTAGAACCCGGCCGCGTTCACGAACTTTGTAAAGCAGCGGTCCGACCCGTGCACGTCGGTTGCATAGAAGAGCTTCACGCTACTCGGGCGGGATCTCCTTGTAGAGAAGGTTCAGATCGATGCCCCGCCGCTTCTGGATCGTGCTCGCGACGAAGTACCAGATGGCGCCCGCCACGTAGATTCCGACGACGAAGGCGATCGCCCTGTTTCCGGTCGGACCGCTGAACGCGGGCGTCTTGAAGGACGCGATCAGGATGAGTGTGAAGAGGATCAGGTTCCCGACGCCAAGCAACGTGATCATCGGGATGCCGGCTATGCGACGACGCACGGCCGCCGGCGCCTGGTTGAAGAGCTCTGGACGTCTGTAGGGGAGCAGGATCGCTGCAAAGCTCGCGATCCAGAACGCGACCGAGAAGATGACGATGTAGTTGACCACGATCGTGAAGAAGCTCGTGAAGACGTAGAGGGCGAGGAGGATCGCGGAAATCGCCGTGATCACGATCGCGGAGACCCACGGCGCGTGGGTCCGCTCGCCCACGGTCGCGAGCTGCTTCGGCGCTACCCCGTCGAATGACCAGGCGAACAGGTTGCGCGTGCAGATCATCCCGATGACGAGCAGGAGGAGCGCGTGCCAGAGAATGAAGCTGAGCCCGATCAGGACGTTCAGGAACGTGCTGTCGGTCATGATTCCCGCGAAGAAGTTCAACACCGGTGAGACCGGGATTCCGGAGCCGTCGTCCGTGTTCCCGTCCAGATAGACGACCGAGTTCGTGAAGTCCTTGCCGACGACGTCGTAGTAGCGCCAGAAGGCCAGCATGTAGACGAGGTAGGCGAACCCGAGCGTCAGGAGCATCATCCGCGGTTGCGTCCGCGAGGCCTGCTTCACCTCGCCTCCGATGTACGCCGAGTACGTGAACCCGATGTAGATCCAGTACCCGAGCGGGATCGCAAGCAACGCTCCCACAAAGGTCGCGTCACCGGCGGAGAAGCCCGCTCCGTGTGCCGCGCTGATGATCCCCTGGTACGTCTGCCCGTCCGCTCGCTCGGCCATGAAGGAGTTGAAGTTGCGGATGAACTCCTCCTTCGACGTCGTGAAAAGGACGCCGAGCGTGACGAACGTGCCGAGCAGCGCCGGGATGATGCCGATCAGGAAGATCCAGCGAAGAATCCGGGTCGAGAGCGAGAGGACACCGAGCGTGACCGCCAGGAGGCCGAGCCCGATCAGAAACGTCGGCCAGTCCTTCGAGACGCTCTCGCTCCAGCGCACGAGCCGGTCGTTCCCGGTCGCATTGCCCAGGGTGGCGAGGGCGACCGCGAGGCCGAAGTTGACCGTGAACGCGGCGTAAAGCGCTAGCCCGAGGAACTGCGACCAGGTGAAGCCCCAGTTGGCGGTGAAGCCGAGGCCCGGGTGAACGACGCGGCTCAGATAGACGTAGTCGCCGCCCGAACGCGGGAGGATGCCGGCGAGGTAGCCGTACATCAGCGCGTTCGCCAACGTCAGGAGCGTCCCGATCGTGACGATCACGAGGACGTTCTGCTCGGGCCAGAGGCCGGCGGCGAAAGTCGGGACGACCGCGAGCACGAGCCCGAGCGCATAGCCGAGCGTGTTGAAGATGAAGACGTCGGAAGGACGGAACTCGCGGATGAGCCCGGACGACTGGCGAACGAAAAGGCCACGTGTCGCAGGGACCTGTGCCGAACCGGGTTGCGCCTGCTCACTCATTGGTTCCTCCTGTTTCGCGAGGGCGGGATGATCTCACGCTGGGACTGCGCTTTCCGACTTGACCCACTGTTCCACCGCACGGACGGTCTCGGTCATGCGCTCGACCATCAGGTTGAGCTCCTCCTCGGTGCTCGTGAAGGCCGGCGCGATCAGCGTCTGGTCGCCGGCGTAGCCGTCCGCGGTCGGCTGGGTGGAGTACACGATGAGCCCTCTGGCGAGAGCTTCGACGTCGATCTTCCGCGCGATCCCGAGCGCAGGATCGAGGAACGACACGCCGTCAGACGGGTCGACGTAGTCGATGCCGAGCAGATAGCCATGCCCGCGCACCTCTCGCACCAGCTCGCAATCGGCCAGGGCGCTCTCAAGCAGCCGACGAAGGCGGGGACCAGTCTCCCGAACCCGCTCGAGGAGCTCAAGGCGCTCGAGGTAGTCGAGCACGGCCAGGCCGACCGCGCAGGGAAGCGGCGCACCGTCCCACGTGTGGCCGTGCTCGAAGGCGCGCGAGCCGGCGGCGACAGCGTCGTAGATCTCCTCCCTGCAGAGCATCGCCCCGATCGGCGCGTACCCGGCACCGAGACCCTTGGCCGTCGTGATCACATCGGGGACGAATGGCAGCCGGTCGGCCGCGAACCAGGTGCCGGTCCGGCCGAGCCCAGTCACGACCTCGTCGAGGCAGATCAGGAAGCCGTGCCGCGCTCGCCGCTCCGCCAGACCCTCCCAGAAGCGCCGAGGGGGCGCATAGGCGGGCAGCGCCGCAGCGCTAACAGGCTCGCAGAAGAACGCTGAGACTGTCTCTGGCCCCACCTCTTCGAGCACGGCATCGAAAGCTGCGAGTGCCGCCTCCCCTGACGGATCGAAACGCCAGGTGGAGGGCGGGATGTGCGGATGTTGGGCGAGGTAGGGCTCGTAAGGCGCCTGGAGGCCGGGGCGACCGGTCAAGGCGAGCGTGGCGACCGTCGGCCCGTGATAGGCCTGGGCCGGCGAGACGATCCGCCAGCGCGCCGTGTCCCCGCGCTCGACGTGGTAGCTCCTCGCGAGCCGAAGGGCGGTCTCATTGGCCTCGGCCCCGCCCGTGACGAAATGGACACGCGTGAAGCCGGGCGGTGCGAGCGCGGTCAGCCGGTCCGCGAGGCGCTCCTGCGCCACGGTGGTGAACTGCTGGTTGTAGAGGAACGAAACACGGGCGGCCTGCGCGCGGGCCGCCTCGACGATCTCCGGCACGCCGTGCCCGATCGACGCGACCATGGCCCCGCCTCCGACCGCGTCGAGGAACGCGTTGCCCTCGCGGTCGTAGAGCCAGACCCCCTCGGCCCGGTCGATGAGCGGGTACGCGCGATCGAGCTCACGCGGGAAGACGTGCGTGTCGTCGGCCCTGACGACGACCGGCTCGCTCATAGGGCGACCTCCGGCCTATGAGCGTGTGGAGGGGGTGTGGGGGAACCGGGAGGTTCCTCCACGTTGGACTGTAAGAAGGGGGCTCGCGGGGGGAACATGGTTTCCCCCGCGAGAGCGAGCCGAAGGCGAGCGACGCTCACGATTCCTCCGCGAGCCCGCACCAGGCCACGATCGCGCGGGCGTACAGCTTGGAAGCGAGGACGAGCTCGTCCACGCCCACCCACTCGTCCGGTGCATGGGCGCGCCTCAGGTCTCCGGGGCCGAAGGCCGGGCTCGGCGTGTCGGCGAAGAGCGTCAGGAGAGCGCCGTCGTAGGTGGTGTCGATGCCCTCGGGGTGAACGTCGACGCCGAGCTCGCGACCGGCCGCCTGGACGACGCCCAGGATCGGGGTCTCCGGGTCGATCTCGGAGGGCGGATAGTCCGTGTACCAGCTCCAGCTCGGGGGATGGGTGGCGAGCCAGCCGTCCTGCGCGGCGGCTTCGCGAACCGCCTGCTCGATCTCGCCCCGCGGGATGGAGCCGTAGCCGACGTCGTCCGCGTCTCCGGGGAGATAGGTCGTGTTGAGCGCGACGTCGCAGCGCTCGGGGACGTTCGAGATGAACGTGCCGCCGCTGATCTGGGTCGGGTTGACGGACGGCGTGCCGAGAAGTGGATGGCGCTTGGAGTCGCGCCTCGCCCAGCTCTCGGAGAGCCCGTCGAGCGCCCCGAGGAGGTAAGTGGTCTTCTGGATCGCGTTGACGCCGCCCCCCTCCTCCCACGGCGGCTGGTTCATCTCCGCGTGGGCCGAGCGCCCTTGCACGGAAAGCGTCCCGTGCAGGAGGCCGCGGGTCGCAACCCACAGATTGAAGCGCGTCGGCTCGGGCACGAGCCCGGCGTCGGCTTTGTAGCCACGGGCGATCGCTGCGTTCGTTCCCATCGCGCAGGTCTCCTCGTCAGGGACGGCTTCGAAGAAAACGTCTCCGACGAGACCGACTCCGCCCGCGTGCAGCGCCTTCAATGCGAAGAGGGCGGCACCCACGCCGCCCTTCATGTCGCACGCCCCGCGCCCGTAGATGCGGCCGTCTCGTACCTCGGCCGCGAAAGGTGGCGAGGTCCAGTTGGACTCGTCGCCGGGGCTGACGACGTCGATGTGGCCGTTCACGACGAGCGAGCTGCCTCCGCCCGACCCTCGAAGCGTGCCGACCGTGAGGGGGCGGTTCCGCCAGTGATGCCAGGGAGGCATCATCGGGTGTTCGCGAAACTCGGCCGGGTCCGGCTCCCACTGGTCGACCTCGGCGTCGATCCCTTCGAGCTCCTTCCCGACGTAGGCCTGGAGCTCAGCCTCCTCGTTCTCCGTGTGCTTGGAGTCCGGCGAGAGGTCGACCGACGTCGTGTCGAAGGAGACCAGGGTGCGAACGACCTCGACCAGCTCGCCCACGTGGCCGTCCACGTACTCGTCCACCGCCGCCGAGTAAAGGACTTGACTCAAGGCCAAAAGATTCTACGCGTCCACTCCACGACGGTCAACGCGCAGTTCTTAAAGAGCGGCGAGGAGTGCGCGGACGCTCTGGTCCGTGTGCGCCACGTGGATCTCCATCGCTCGGCGCGCTGCTCGTCCGTCGCCCGCGTCGAGCGCGTGGAGCAAGAGCTCGTGCTCGCGGTTCGAGCGTGCGTGCCACAGAGCCGAGTCGGGCAGCGCCACGAGCGCGTCGTTCAGAACGAGTCGGAGCCGCTCGAGGCTCTCGGCGAAGTAGCGGTTCCCAGTCGCCCGTCCCAGCGCCAGGTGGAGCTCTGTGTCGTGCTCCATGAACTCGGCGTCGTCCTCGGTGGCCGCCGCGGCCCGGCATGCAGCCTTCATCGCCGCCAGGTCGCGCTGTCGCCGCGCTCCGGCAGCGGTAGCAGCGGCCGCGGGCTCGAGCTCCGCCCGGAAGACCAGGGCCTCGAGAATCGCTTCCCGCTCCTTGCGGACACGGTCCAGGACGCCCACCGGTGTCTCGTCGCCCTGGGTGGAACCGACGACGAACGTACCACCGCTTCGGCCGCGACGGCTTTCGAGGAGCTGCTCACGCTCGAGGAGCTCGATCGCCTGCTGGACGGTGGCCCGGCCGACTCCGAAGAGACGCGCCAGCTCACGCTCGGGTGGGAGCGACTGGCCTGGTGACACAAGCCGGAGCGCAACCTGCCGCCGGATCTGTTCCGCCACCAGCTCGTGAGCGCGGAGCTGTTCGAGTGGGCGGAAAATCGGCTGCTGGGCTCGGCGTGGCACGTTTAGCTTCTTAGCCGCTCGCCCTGCGGATCGTAGAGCGGCTCGGCCGCGATCTCTCCGGGAACGGACTCGCCGAAGATCTCGATCTCCACCCGGCGGCCCGGCGATGCAGCCAGGGCAGGCACGTACGCATAGGCGATCGAGCGTTCGACCGTGTAGCCGTATCCTCCGCTCGTCACCCGGCCTACGGACTCGCGGTCGATCCGCACCGGCTCGGAACCGAGCGCCACCGCACGAGGGTCGTCGAGCAGGATGCACGCGAGCCGGCGCTCCGGCTCCTGCGCCTCCAGGAGCGCCTCTCGGCCGATGAAGTGGCCTTTGTCCAGCTTGACCGCGAACCCGAGCCCTGCTTCGTACGGCGTTTCCTCGGGCGTGATGTCGGCACCCCAGACCCGGTAGCCCTTCTCGAGCCGGAGCGAGTCGATTGCCTTGTAGCCGCCCGCCACGAGTCCCTCCTCCTGCCCGGGCTCCCAGATCCTGTCCCAGAGGCGGCGACCAAACTCGGTCGGGCAATAGAGCTCCCACCCGAGCTCGCCGACGTAGGTGACGCGCAGCGCGAGGCAGGGGACGGGCCCGACGGCGATCTCCCGCGCCCGCATGTACGGAAAGGCCTCGTTGGAGAGGTCAGACTCGGTCAGCGGCTGCAGGATGTCGCGGGCACGTGGGCCCCAGAGCCCGAGACACGCCAGCCGGGAAGTCACGTCCTCGACGTAGACGGAGCCGTCCTCGGGCGCATGGGACCGGATCCAGGCCAGGTCGTGCTGGCCGAAGGCAGTGCCCGTGACGATCCTGAAGCGGTCCTCGGAGAGGCGCGTGACGGTGAAGTCGCACTCGATCCCTCCCCGCGGGTTCAGCATCTGCGTGTACGTGACGGCACCAACGTCTCGCGCGATGCGGTTGTCGCAGAGCCCCTCGAGGTAGTCGGCCGCCCCCGGTCCGAGCACCTCGATCTTCGCGAAGGACGTCTCGTCGAAGAGCGCGGCCGCCTCCCGACAGGCACGGTGCTCAGCCCCGATCGCAGGCGACCACAGGCGTCCGGCCCACCCGTGCGGTCTCAGGGACTCGTCACCCGCCTTCGCGTTTGGCTCGAACCAATTGGCCCGCTCCCAGCCGGACTTCTCCCCGAACGCAGCGCCGAGCTCCTGCAGGCACTCGTACGTCGGCGAGAGTCGCAGCGGCCTGCCTGCCCGGCGCTCGTGGCCCGGGTACTTGACGTCGTAGTAGGTCTGGTAGACCTCGAGTGTGCGCGCGAGCGTGTACTCGCGACTCGCGTAGTGGCGGCCGAAGCGGCGCGAGTCCATCTCCCATGTGTCGAGGCTCGGCTGGCCTTCGACAATCCACTCGGCGACCAGCCGGCCCATCCCGCCCGCGCCGGCAAGACCGTG